>SDBU01002534.1_pt1 | contig 24165 bp, 22 predicted proteins | sample 2277071 | NCBI WGS metagenome assembly SDBU01 (sample SAMN10397929, study PRJNA504765) | marine sediment metagenome | isolation source: marine sediment core GS08_GC12, 126 cmbsf | place: Arctic Ocean: Gakkel Ridge, Loki's castle | collected 2008
GCTTTCGGACAGGATATGGCATACAAAACCACTGTCCTCCCCCTTGAAAAGGGGGCTGGGGGGATTTTCAACAACGCGTACTTCATTCAAAGATTACCCCTGCGTACCAAAACTTTATGCTTGGAGTGATCACGGTTTCCGGTGGACTCTGAGGGAAGTAGGAGATAGGTAAGATGGGTGAATGCTTCGACGAATATGAACTACTATTGAGGATTATCAGAGAAAGACGAAGTATCAGGCGCTATAAGCCAGATATGCCAGAAAGAGACCTGATCCTGAAGCTAATCGACGCTGCTCGATACGCGCCTAGCGCCACAAATCTACAGCCGTGGCTCTTCCTCGTAATAACCAACGATGAAGTCAAAGAGAGAATGGCTGAAGCCGTTTCGCTGAAATTCAGAGGCGCATCGAGGGAGGAAATGATTGCAGGCAAAAGTATCAGGGAGTTTGGGCAGGAGCATTCTGTTTTTTTCAGAGGAGCGCCTGTTATCATAGCCCCTCTATTCAGGCCTTATCCAGAGACAATTAAACTGGGCTACGAGTTGACAAAAGAGGAGTTGGAAAGAAAGCGATTATTGGGCATCGAAAGTACCGCAGCCGCAATACAGAACCTACTTTTGGCAGCTCATACTATTGGGCTGGGTGGATGCTGGATAGATGGCGCTCTCGTTGCCAAAGAAGAGATAGAAAAGATATTGGAGGTCAAAGCCCCCTGGGAACTTGCATGCCTGGTTACCATTGGCTATCCAGATGAAGATCCTCGTCCACCCCGTCGGAAGAAAATAGAACTAATAACACGATTTATCAGATAGGTGATTGGCAAGAATGAGCCTCCCAAAGATAGCTTTGCTATTGATTAAACAGTACAATGATGCTATGATAGACTAATATTGCACTGTGAAGTATCTCAAGCTGGTTCGAGAAACCACAAACCATTGAAAAGGCTGGAGGTTAGTATGTCTGAATATCGAGTTGGTATAGTTGGCTGTGGCGGGATATCTCGCGTACATGTCAGAGCATATAAGGCCATTGAAAACACAGAGATCGTCTGTTGCGCTGACATCAAACAGGAAGCTGTGGATAAGTTTGGCGAGGAACTCAGTTTACCCAAGAGCGCCCGCTATCTAAGCCATGAGGCCATGCTGGACGCTGAGGAACTGGATCTCATCAGCGTATGCACGTGGCACGAACCTCACGCGGCTATTACCATTGATGCGTGCAAGGCAGGTGTGAAGGGCATACTGTGTGAAAAGCCTATGGCCACCAGCCTTGGCGACGCCGACGCCATGCTGGAAGCGGCTGCCGCCAGCGGCGCTAAGATAGCTATTGGCCACCAGGGACGTTTCAGGCCGGCGAATATGACCGCCCGACAACTGGTCTTGTCCGGAGCCATCGGCCAGCCCACAGCCGCCTTTCGCCAGTCCGACGGCGGACTGCTTAATAATGGTACACACGCCATCGACGGCGTCCGCTATCTTCTGGGCGATCCAAAGGCCGAATGGGTTATGGGACAGCTCTCCCGGAGCACGGACAGATGGGAGCGTAGAGTTCGCATCGAAGACCGCTGCGCGGGACTTATCTGCTTCGAGGGCGGGATGAGGTTCATTATGGAGAGCGATATGCCTGAACCCAGTACTTCTGGACCAACCATATACGGCACTGAAGGCTCCATCAAGATCAGCGGCGGTGTCGTCTATCTCATGAACGGTGACAAGGCTGGATGGCAGGAGATCAAGGCGGGGCAGCCTGTAGAAAAACCTGAGGAAGCGACCATGCAAGAAGGTTGGTCAGCCCCGGCGGAGTCATCGCCGACCCAGGTGGCTGAACTTATCGCCTGGATCGAAGGCAAAATCGAGGAACATCGAGGAGCCGGACGCCATGGCCGTGATACTGTGGAGATCATGATGGCCATATACGAATCTCTGCGGATCCAGAGCGTGGTGAATCTGCCTCTGGAGACAAAAGAGTCCCCTCTGGAACTCATGATTGATGATGGAACTCTTCCGGTCACCAAGCCGGGTAAGTACGATATTAGAGCACCGTTCTAGTACTACAACGATGGTTTGAGCCTTCGAATAAATTCGAGGCTAATAGCTTAAGTCGGCTAAAGCAGACTATGGAATTTTCAGGAAAGACTTGAGGTTCTGGAAAGCTACAGCAAACATGACGGAGGTTCTGCTTTAGCGAAAATTCTTGACTGATGAACATTAATAGATTAATCGGATAGTAGCAGTTCCGCGTAAAAAAGGGTGTCCCGATCCATGTCATTCTGAGCGCAGCGAAGAATCTCTCAAGAAAAACGCCGTCCTCGCGGAGATTCTTCGCTACGCTCAGAATGACAAGAATATTACCCGATTTATTTATGGACCTTTATGAATCAAGGCCTGCAAAGCCTCGTTTATTTTGTGAAACTTCTATAGCCAGTGCTTGAGGCAGAATCAGTCAGTTTTAGCTGACTTTAGCTTTTAGCCTGAACTTGAGTTCAAGGCCAGGAATAATGGGACTTGAGAACGAACGATCGTTGTAGTACTAGATAGGTGGTTGATATTAATTTGACTTTGTCACATTAGATCGCGATCCACGAAATTCATACTAATGGGCGCTCGTCAAAAGATTTGCTTTCTTCCGTATGACAGTCAGGAGGATATAGTGGCCAAAACTAATACAAAGATCACCTTTCTAGGTACCGCTACTGTTGTGCCCACTGCGGGTCATGACACTGCAAGCTTTCTAATCAACGGTCGGCATCTGGTTGACACTGGTTGGTACGCTGTTATCAAGATGCTCAACTATGGGTTTAACCCGATGGATCTTGATACGGTTTTCATAAGCCATTGCCACCATGACCATTATATCGGCCTCCCGCACGTTATCTTTTACCACAGTATGCGGAAAAAAGAGCGCCCTGACCGGCCGCCTGTAAAGATAGTGGGGCCAGCGGAGGACATTCAGCTTGTCACCGATATGGCCCGGGATTTTCTGCAAATTGACAGGTTTTCACTTATGGAGTGTAACGTGGAAGTTGTTCCCATTGTTCCAGGGGAGTCGCTGGAATTGGATGATCTGCATGTGGAGACGTGCAGCACAATTCACCCGGTGCAGGGATTGTGCTACAGATTTACGGACAAGAAGACGCAGGCGTCATTCGTGTATACAGGAGACACAGCCTATCATCCGCCTATTGCTGATCATGCTCGAGGGGCTTCACTCCTCATTCATGAGGCATCCCACGGCCCCAAATCACCCGCTGATCCTGGTGTTTGGGGACACGCTGGCGCTCCAGACGCTGCACGGATTGCCCAACTTGCAGGCGTGGAACAGCTTGCGTTAATCCACTGTCCTGAGCCACTCGCTCAACAGTCTGTAACAACAGCGCAACAGATTTTCCCAAACACGTTTTTGCCTGAGGATGGGCAGACGATAGAGATACCGAAATGATCTGCCGATGGACGTGAAAAACTGTGCACAAAGTTTGACCGATAGAGGTGCGCAAAAACGACTTAATTAGTAGCTATAAGGGTATATAGATTTCCTGAACACTCATTTGATGTACTACGCCGAAGGAGTGTGGGTACTCGACCAGATTGATTTTCATGTGTCTCTAATTCTCGCTAAAGCGAGACCTCCAGTGAGATATACCAAAACGAAAACACTGATGGAGGCTCGACTCTAGTCGAGATCTGATTGACTCTACCGGAAACTGTTAGAGCCAGAAAACTAATCTGTCCAGGTACTTATTTTCATCCCTCCCGCTGTTCAGTTATCTTATACCGCCATATAGCAGAGTCTAAGTATATCTATATCTAAGATAGCCCCAGAAGTGAAAGGAGCATTGCGCGCATGACGCATTAGTCCCCTCGGGCAAACAATCACAAAGGGAGGCAGGCAAATGGCTTGTCCTTACTATCAGGAACCAGAAACTGATGAGGTTCTCGGCTGCTGCAACGATAACAGTGCAAAGATACCCAGCGAGTCGCATCAAGGTTGTCTATGTCGCTCGCTTGTAGGCAACTATGCTGGCTTCTGCCCCATTTACACGAAGTTTCAGCGAAAAGAATCGGGTTCGCATAGGCGGAACGTTCTGAGCCGTATATTTATGAGCCTGATAACGCACAAAATTTGAATCTGGCAGTAAGCTCATCGCATCGGTGTTTATAGTTTAAGGAAGCTCTGAAAGTATTTCTTTCAGTAGCTTTTTACCCCTCGCTATATCACCAGTACGATCATTCCCCGCTTCTCGCTCTATTACCAGTGGGCCTTCATAGCCGACATCCACTAGCCGTCTGACGTATTCCCGTATGTTTACTTCACCCTCGGACAATGGCACTTCAGTTCCCAGTTCGCCCTTCGCAGTGGGAGACAGCCCGTCTTTAACGTGGACGTGAGCTATATGATCTTTCAAAATTTCCACAGCTTCCAGCGGCCCACCAGTGCCATAGAGAACCATATTGGCGGGATCAAAGTTGACCTTCACGTTATTTCGTCCCGTATCCTCGATGAATTGAAGCATGGCCTCCGCCGTTTCCTGTCCCGTTTCCATAGCGAAGACCAGTCCCTTACTTCCGCAGTAATCAGCGATCTCCCGAACTGTGCCCAGTAGACCTTTGTATTCGCTGGACTCAGTGTCCTCTGACATCACACCGATGTGAGTAGTGACGATCCCGGCATCCAGATTGCCCGCCAAATCAGCGCACCGTTTCGTATGCGCCACCCTTTCCTGTAGCATCCTGGGATTTGTGAGTCCCACTGTTTCCGCCACCGCTTCCATATTGGAATAGTCTTCGTCTGTATACACCGCACACACGGCGCTGGCGCGGAGTCCATTCTCCTGAAGGCACTGGCGAAGTTTTCCCATGCCCTCATCATGATAGAACTCATCCGACAGCGCGCCTATCTGAACGACATTAAGCCCCAGTTCTTTTGCCTTCTTTATGGCCTCCAATGGATCAGGGATTGCCATAGACGATAAAAATACCCCGATTTCTCTCTCTTTCATAGTCTGTCCCTCCATCAGTTGCTTGCTACTGCCAACCGCTCTCCTCGATCACAGCCAGCCGGTCATCCTCGCCAGTATTCTGGAATATTCGATGAAATTGGACCACGATATATCCGATGGCACGCCGTGATCGCATCCGGGAGTGAATCCGCCATCTTTCAGCAAGGGTGGGACCACGCGCTCCATTTCTTTTTCTATAACCTTGCCGCCCTTAGCAATAGCGCGCTTATCTATGCCCCCGCTATAGGCCATTTTCTTGCCAAACATCCTCCGGTATTCCACTATGTCGTTTTCAGCGGCGACCTCGTTAGGCCCTGAGTAGTTTATACCCGACTCGATCCAGATAGGGATCAGTTCGTCCACGCACCCGTCCGAATCCATGTGAACTATAGGACATCCGCTGCCATTGATCTCCGGTATCCAGCGATCATAGGCTGGCTTTAAGAATTTTCGCGTCATCGCAGGCGAGATCATGCTGTGAGCCTTGTAAGCCATATCTTCAGAGATGCCAACGTTATCCACCGCCACGTTATCCAGTATGGGTTCCATAGTGCGCGAGACGAAGTCCGTCCAGAATTCGGACATCTCCTGCACAAATTCCGGGTCTTCCACCATCAACATGCACAGGTTTTCCATGCCCACCCATTCCCTTATCTGCCAGAACGGGCCGTTGAAACCAAAGCTGACGGTGTAATCTCGCCCCTCCATTATCTTACACCGGTCTTTGAGGTCTTCCGGATGGCGTTTGGGATCACGGGGATCAAAACGCTTCTTCATATCCTCCCAGTCCTCTCGATTCTCCACCGGGAACTTGTGCCATTTACGAGTCACAAAGTCCTTTGCCGAACGGATGTAGGTATAATCGTAAGTGTCGGAGATCTCTGTGATAGCTCCCATCCAGTCCAGAACTATGTAATGTCCGTCCTTATGCTCCAGAACCTTCTCCTCGAAGGTCGGGATCATCCGAAAGGACACGCCCAGACTGGCTCTAGGATGATGGGACTGAGCCGGCTCTATCTCCAGAATCCTGTATATTTCGCTCATGTGGCTCTTCCCCTCTGGCAATCCCTGCTCATGCCACTTAGCACGCGTCGATTCCCTCGGCCCGCCCGGGCCAAAGGGAACTTTATCAGGTTTGCCGAAGAGCACTGTCTCGTGATATCTTTCTCTCGGTGTCATCATAGCTCATTCTCCGTGTTGCTAATGCAAAGTCCGTTGGAAGCGTGGACATCTTGTCCGCATTCTTCCCTTGAGATCATTATGTTCTACTCAGTCACGCTAAACGCTCAAAACCTTATCGATCCATAACCCAAATCTAACAGAATCGCTAGAGGTTCATCAGAGCATTAGCCAGACGGATGACATTGATTCTGAATTAAATCAACTAGCTTAACAGCCTTACTATAGTATCCGCGTATTCTTACATAGCTTATGCCAACGTTTTCACCATGAGCAATACCGTTTCTAGTTGCAACAATGCTGTCAATGGCTTGTGCGAGTTCGTCTTGCTCAATTCTCTCCTCAAGCTCCTTTGCCCATTGCGGGTCAAATGCTCGCGCCAATTGAAGAATCCTTTCCGTATTGGGGTTTCGGAAGTTCCTTAACCTACTGCTAACGTAATTCGCAACGGCTGGATTCGTCTTCTCATTTGCATATCTGCTGTAGATAGCCCGTAAAGAAGTCTCTATGTATCCAGAAACAAGAACACACAAATACTTTGCCAGATGAGACTGAAGTTCATCGTCCGTTATATCTTTGTCTTCTATATCTCTGGATCTTATGAACAGGTCCTCAACCTTCTGGAACAGATCGTCAAGTCTCTGTTTTTGCCGCTCTACCGCAATGTTCTTCATTCTAAATCAACGAAAGCCTCAGTCGCGAGCGTGATCCTGCGCCTGACTTTCTCTTCATCAGCCGTAGGACCTATGGTCCAAGAGAGGAACTCCTGATCACTCGTTAGATCTCGATATCGTACCTTCAGCAACTCACTGTCTTGGATGTTACCTTCTGCTAATCTTCGCGTAAGACCAACCATTACAGCGTCAAGAAGAGCTGCTCGCAGAGCCCTCTCAGGTTTGAATGCTTTATTACCAAGGTGCTTAGAAACTAACTCAATTGTGTCTACAAATGTTCGTTCTAATTCATCACCCGACCTTATCGCGAGGTGCCTGTTTGCAGCCATGAAATCATTGAGAAATTTTTTCATAGGTCTCTTGTATTCGTCGAAGTTGAAATAGAGCGCAAAGAATCGGAGAATGAGTTCTTGATCTCGCATACGGGTATTAAGTTTACCATACAGCGAACGCCACGCTTGGTTCTGGTTTAGTTGCTTGAGTAGGTCATTGAACTCACCATGGTAAATGCAAGCTCGGATCTCTTGAGCCTGTAATAGAACTCCACCTGTATTAAGCCGCTCGAATATATGGTAGATACTGCTGTTATCTTCAGATGGTTCATCTTGCCGGACAATCGTTGCATGCAGGATAGAGTCATCCAGTCGGCGTCGGTCCTCGTCCTTGAGCGATTCATACGTGGAACCCTCGAACTGTGACTCGAGACCCTGTAAAGCAAATCTTTTCCCGGTGGGATCAAATATTCCGTCGTAGAAATACTTGAGTGTGAATAACCTTTGCTGACCATCGATCACCATTAGCTTCTGTTTTCCTTCCTTCGACAGGAATATTCCCGGAATCGGTAGGCCGAGCAAAAGGGATTCTATGAGCCGCGAAGCTTTGGTCAAATTCCATACATAGCCACGTTGAAAAGGCGGAATATAGATGTCCCCATTTCTTATACGCTTAACTAAGCTATCAATGGGGTAATCGGCTCCATAGCTCAGTATGGAATACTTAAAATCCATTTTCTCTTTTGGGACCTGATCTTTTATTATGTCATCCGCTGAGTCATCTTCAATCACCACTTCATCTTCCAGAACTTCTTCGATCTGTATATTGTAATCTGCCATAATAAATCACCTACCTTTCGATAGATTGCTCTACTTTTTAGGTCAAATTCAAAGCGATTCACAATTCCACTCTTTTGATCGCCAACACGGAGCCACCTCTTGCTCGGCTGCTATATATAACTTGCTTCATGTAGAACACATTTTCATTATACTTATATGGCAATCTAGTGTCAACCCAAAAAAAGCAGTTTGATCCCATTCTTAGCATTTAAGAAGGTGTAAAAACAGATCTAATACCTACCATAAGTTCTAGCAGTCTCAACCATAGCGAAGATATTCTCGTCCGGCGTATCTCTGCCACACTGATCTCCTGTTGAGAGAATAAATCCGCCGCCTTCTGCCGCATCGTCTATTGCCTGTTTGCTGGCGGCGACCACATCGTCCACAGAGCCGCGCAGCATCACCGACGTTGTGTGCAGATTGCCTTTGAGGATGATTTTGTCTCCATACAGCTTTTTGAGTTCGGCGAGGTTACAGTCACCCATCGGGGGCACTTCCAGCGGATCGATAACGGAGAGGTTCGTCTCCTCGGCGGCCATCTTGACCAATTCTTTTTCCGGGCCGCAGGAATGCACATGAGTCGGAATCCCCATATCGTAAGCAAGCTCAGTGACTCGCTTTAACACTGGTAAGGATAGTTCCCGAAATATCTTGGGCGACTGAAATACCAGAGAACCCGAACCGCCGCAAAGCAAGTGATCAGGTTTCACGTCAAGCTGTGCGATCTTCTCCATCCGCTTTTCCACAGAGGCGATCATATTATCGCGCCTTTCGTAGTGCCTCTCTGGGTTGTCGTGGTAATCATAGATTGCCTCCGGGCCGCTCAGAAGAGCTGTGGACGCGCCGCTGGGCATTCCCAGTATGCCGTGATCGCCCATTTCTTTCTTGATAAGCTTCCATAATTCAAGTCCTTTGGGCCATTCCTTGACTCCCTCAATATCCTCCCATGTAGTAGGCGTTTCTGGCAGCCCGATCTTCTCCGGCAGAACGTTTGTCGCCGGCGGATTATCGGCTGTGTGAACAACCACGCTCCTGCTCCATGAGCCACTCTCTTCGTGGAACTGCTGAGTAACAAACCTGCCATCCTCATACCGGTGAACGATCTTGTTATCCCATTTACTAACGTGCTCACCGAACAGATCCCCAAAACTATATATCTCAAATCCGCCATCCAAATCAAAGTACTTCAGTGCGTCAATATGCGCCTTCCATAATGGCGGATTCTGGTAGACGTATATGTCCCAGAAGGGCTTTCCTGTCAATCTACATGGGACCATGTTGGATATATCCGGGCATACAGGAACGCAGTCCGGGATTTCTCCCTTCAATACAGCCAGAAGTCTCTCTCTATGAGTCATTTCATTTCCTTTTGTGACGCGCTCTGCTCATTGCGGAAGATATTTCCGTGCCTCTTCTCTGGTATTTGAACTGATTAAGTAAAGCGGATCTTCCCTTATGGAACGAAAAGCACAATCGCAAAGATCCTGAGAACGAAAACACCGAATCGTGCTTTTTCCTATCACACCTATTCTCACTGAGCCTTCGTCCTCCAGCCGCTTGCCCAGCGGGAGGAAATCATTACCAACGCCGGGATACCGCTTCAAAAATCGGAATGTCTTCCTGGTGGCAACACCACCCTCTATTACTGTTCCAGGAAGAGGAATCCATCGCCGATATGGGACTTCCACGCTTTCCTCCACCACGTGTATCATGGTGCAGGAACCATAGTTAACGCCCACCAACACAACCCAGGCGTTTAGCTCCAGCAACCTCGAAAATGAACTGTCGGAGCCGAAATCAGTTTCATTATAACGCTCAGTCAGGTCCTCCGCCAGCGGCCCAACAGCAGCGATGGGATGCGGCGCATGGTGACTCCGACGTGCGCCAGGCCATTGCCGGACAATCTCCGAGATCCTTCCCATGAGCGAAGGTGAATTATCCCTATCCCACACCTGATCCAACCCACGCTGAAAGTAATCACCGAAGGTAGGCACAGCCAATGTGCCTTCTGGCCCAAGCACTTCCAGAAATGCCTGCACAACGGTCTCTGCGCCACCTTCCACGTACCCAAAGGAACTCAGCGAACTATGCATAAAAACTACGTCACCCGTCCTCAGACAAAGCTCCCTCAAGCCATTAATGATGTCGATTCGATCTATGGGATTATCCAAGTGTCATTTCCTCAGCAAATAGTGGAGTTCTTTGTGGATGATAGTCGGAGTGTACCTCTTCTCCGCCCCATCGTCAACATGAAAATTCCCCGTTATTGACAAATGCATTGATATAAAGTATCATTCGCATATAGAGCTATTATCAGTAGTTGGGAAAAGTGAACAAGAATCTTCACATTATGCCTTTTACTGGAAGAACATTCACATTTTTGTCATTCTGAGCAGAGCGAAGAATCTCTGTTGAGGGTGACGTCTTCCTCAAGAGATTCTTCGCTCTGCTCAGAATGACATGGGTGAGTATCTTTTTTGAATGGAGAACGGCATAGACAGCTACAGCGTAAGTTTTCTCAAGTACTGATTCTTGCTGTCTTCGCGGAGAAATGTGCTAATGAGTTTAAAAATATTGCAAGGGGATTGCGAATACTTGCTACAAGCGGAGAAGCTTGGTGAAGAGGTTGACCTGACTTTCCTTGATCCACCATTCAATCAGGCCAAGAATTATGCCAGTCATGATGACGCTATGCCTGAAGCGGAATACTGGGGGTGGATGGGGCGGATCGTAGGAAAAATATACCAACTTACCTCCACTGGCGGGGCTATATATTTTATGCAGCGTGAGAAAAATACTGAACACGTCCTCCGCTGTTTGCGGGAGGCAGGATGGATTTTTCAGAACCTTATTATATGGAAGAAAATGACCTCCGCTATCCCTTCTCAGATCCGCTATGGTAAACAATATCAGGTCATAGCATTCGCCACAAAGGGGAAAAAGCCGCGAGTCTTCAACAAACTCAGGATCGATCCGCCACCGCCGGCAAACTATAAACTCGAAAGGAAAAACGGAATCTACGTAACAGATGTTTGGAATGACATACGCGAACTGACCTCTGGATACTTTGCGGGGGATGAGCCGCTTAGAGATAGGGATGGAGAACGGTTCCATAAACAACAGTCGCCTGTCCAACTGCTGCTTAGAATAATCCTCTCCTCCTCCAGTATCGGCGATCTTGTTCTTGACCCCTTTGCTGGAACTGGAACGACTAGCGTTGTAGCAGAACAACTTGGTCGGAATTCCATCGGGATTGAGTTAGATACCGTAAATATTGAGGCGATTAAGAATCGTCTATCTGATCAGAGGGCAGCCGACGATATATCTCAATGTTACGAATATTACCGCTATACTCATGGCCTGGAGAAACTCTGGCCATGTATAGGAGCGAATTCCCCAAATGTATGAATCTGACAACTTTCTGGCTATAGATCTCAGCACTACAGCGTGCAAGGCCATCATCTTTAACTCCAATGGCGAGCCGCTGGGCGAGGCCCATCGGGATATGCCGCTATTTCATCCCCGGCCAGACTGGGTTGAGGCAGATGGACGTGACTGGTGGCGGCTTACGGTTGAGTGTATCAGGGAGTCGCTGCAACGGTCTGCCATTGACCCCTCGCAGATTGCGGCCATCGGCGTGTGCGGACTTATGCACGCTCTATTACCGGTGGACAAATCCGGCGAGCCGCTGGATCGAGTTATGCTCTGGATGGATCAACGCTGCCGGCCGCAGTGCGATTGGTTGGAGGACAACATTGGCCGCAGGACCAGCACCACCTCCTCCGCTCCCAAGCTCAGGTGGTTGGTGGAAAACAAGCCAGAGATCGTTGATAAGACCTACAAATTCATATTCGGCAAGGATTTCGTCAGGCTGAAGCTCACCGGGGAATATGCAACTGACTTATCGGACGTCGGCGGGACTGCGCTTCTCGATAGAAAAAAGGGAAACTGGGCGTTTGAGGCGCTTCGGGTGATCGGTATCCCGGAAGAGAAGATGCTCACCATCAGGGATTCCACCGACATAGGGGGATATGTAACTAGCGCCGCTGCTGCGGAGACAGGGCTTAAGGCAGGCACACCGGTCGTGATCGGCGCGTCGGATGTTCGCGGCACGTTCTTAGGCGTCAACGCGTATTCTCAAGGACGAACCTGTCTATATATGGGAACAGCCGCGTGGATGGTGACCTGCCCGGAAAAAGGGATCACGCGCTGGGTAGGCTCTACGGCTACGTGGGGCGCGGGGATGAGATGGTATAAGGAGATGTTCCATGACTCAAGACCCTATTCCGAACTGGATGGCGTCGCCAAAAGTATAACACCCGGCGCAGATGGTCTGATCTTTCTCCCACACCTGATGGGCGAGCGCGGGCCGAAGCATAACCCTTGCGCCAAAGGCGTGATTTTCGGGCTTACTCTGGCGCATCGAAGGGAACACGTCATCAGGGCTATTCTGGAGGGCAACGCCTATCTCATCAGGCACATAATTGACAGCAACGGAGCAGGAAATATCGGGGATATAGTAGCCGCTGGTGGGGGAGCTAAAAGCAAGCTATGGCGGCAGATAATCGCCAGCGTTACGCATAGGAATGTGCTGGTTCCGAAGGTCACTGAGACCACGTCATTGGGAGCGGCTATTCTGGCCGCTGTTGGGACAGGATTATTCGCAACACCGGAGGAAGGGGCGGAAAGCTGGGTGCATATCCTCGATGGCTGCGAACCGGAGGACGCCTTGACAGGGCAGTACGATAGAATGTATGATATATACAGGCGCCTTGATGTTGCTGTGGAACCGTTCTACCCGGAGGTACCCGTCGAGTATGGAGATCAGACAGAGTGCCCTTGAGGTTGGGGAGCTAGTTGAGATTGCGGTGGATTCCCTCAGCTATTCCCCTGATGCTGTAGGCAGAGTAGACGGATTTGTCGTGTTTGTCAGCGGCGGAGTTCCCGGGGACAGGGTACTTGCCAGAACAACGAAGGTCAGGAAGAACCACGCTACTGCTGATGTAGTGGATGTGCTTTCCGCTTCATCGCATCGCTGTGAGCCTCCATGTATGCACTTCACCGAGGGATGCGGCGGGTGTCAGTGGCAGCATACTACATACGAATATCAGCTTCAATCGAAAGAGGAGGTCGTCAAACAAGCTCTAAAGCGGATAGGGAAGCTGGAGGACATTCCAGAGGTCGATATTCGCCGGGCTGAGACACCATTCCAATACAGGAACAAACTCACGCTCTTCCGCGAGAAAGGGAGCGGGAGATTTGGCCTGCTCAAGTTCAATACTCATGAGGTTGTGCCTATCAGCGAATGCCCTATCAGCAGCCCTATGATAAACGCCTTGAGTCCCATATTCCAGGGGGAGGTGTTCTCAGCCGGGAGCAAGATCGGCAAGATAAATATCAGGTCTTCGGATAAATACGACGAAATAATGCTCCTGTGTGTTTATCAAAAAGATGTGCCCACGATAGCTGATGATGTTGATAGGCTGTCGAATCTGCCAGGTATTGCATCCATATTTCGCTGTGTCGAATCCAAATCCGGCCATCTGGGGAAGTTCAAGCTGGAGTATGGAAAACCTGTAATCCGGGAGAAAGTTCGTGGTATTGAATACAAGATAGGCCCTGAATGTTTCTTCCAGGTGAATAGAGCGGGGCTGGAGGAGCTTATTGATCTGGTCAGAGAGTTTGCCGGGATAGATAACAATATTGTTGTAGATGCTCACTGCGGTGTCGGCACGTTTGCGCTTCAGATTGCTGACACCTCCGACGCGGTGATGGGGATAGATATAGCGCCGCCGGCCATAGCTTTAGCCCAATCAAACGCAAAAGAGAACGGAATAACTAACGCGCTCTTTAACGTCAGTAGAGCCTCTCATTTATTGGGGGAGCAATTGCGAAATACAGAAGTTGATCTGGTGATCCTCGATCCGCCGCGGAACGGATGCGAGAAAGCCGATCTCCAGGGGCTAATCAGCGCGCAGCCGAAGAAGATAATATACGTATCGTGTAATCCTACCACGCTGGCGAGGGATCTGCATGAACTGGCGAATGCCGGCTATCAGCTTCTGAAATTGGCGATGGTGGATATGTTTCCCATGACCTATCATCTGGAAGTTGTCGCGTTGTGTGTCAGAGTAGGATAAACAGGTAAAAATGGAACAGACTATAGCACAACAGATCAGAAGAAAGCTTGATGGATTAAAAGGGATCGAGATAATATCTCTGGCCATCTTTGGCTCAACAGCAAGGCAGGAAAATGACTCGGATTCTGATCTTGACCTACTGGTAGTTGCGGAGGGTATCGCTGAAAAGAGGGTACAGAGAATACCTGATATGATTATGATAAAGCAGCAGCTTGACCTGAGAGTTCCGCTTGATATTCTTCTGGTATCGAAAGAAGAATGTCAGTTGAATTTCAAGAACCATAATCCACTGTATTTGGATATCGCTCTTGATGCAGGAATAATCTGTGATGACAGTGGATTTCTAAAGAGTCTTATTGAGGAAACCCGTGAATATATAGACAAAAATAACATCCACCGGGATGATGATTCCTGGTCGTTTCCTGTAAAACAGCGGACGGCGACAGTCCTTTAGAAGAATTTGCCATGACAATTGTCTATATCACTATTCTAACAATTCTGGCAAGCGGTGTAGGGACGCTTACTGGTTTCGGTACTTCGACTATCATGGTGCCAGTGCTTCTGCTATTTTTTCCTTTACCGCAGACTTTGCTTTTGGTTGGGATAGTTCATTGGTTTGGCGATATTTGGAAGCTCGCGCTGTTTCGGCAGGGCATACGATGGAAGATTCTTCTGGGTTTCGGTATTCCAGGGATTATAACAAGCTTCCTGGGGGCATCGCTGTCATTCAGCGCGCCGGAGGCTTTGCTTTCTCGAGTGATGGGAGGTTTTCTGGTCGCATACGTCATATTTATATTCGTAAACCCCTCCTTTCGGCTGGCACAAAATAACGCTACCGCTGTTACTGGCGGCGCGTTGTCAGGCTTCATGGCGGGGATCTTTGGCATCGGTGGAGCAGTACGCAGCGCATTTTTATCGGTCTTTGATCTGCCAAAGGCTATATATATTACCACGACTGGCGGGATCGCTCTGTTTATAGACTCAAGTCGGTTGATCACTTACACCTTGAGAGGGACACAAATTGACTCGATGCTGGCCTGGGGGTTACTCTCATTCATCCCTGCGTCGTTTCTGGGAGCAAAGATCGCCCAGCGCACTATTGACAAGATTCCTCAGAAGTACTTCCGCATTGTTATTGCTGTTTTCTTGTTTTTGGTCGGAGTGAAATTGATATTGTTCCCATTGTAGAGCGTACCTGAAAGATCAAAACAGGGCATTTTCGTATAGTATCGCTAAGGGATTTGGTTACACAGGAGAAAACAATGAGATCAAGGCTGCTACGGGTTACCTTATTAGTGTTGCTTCTGGGCGCGTTTGCATCCCAAGCGGCGGAGCTATCTCAGTTGAGCTATATGCCGAAACTACGCGAAAGACACTGATTTCACAGCGAAATTAGTGGACGTATATCCCGACGGCCGGGCTATCAACCTGTGCGATGGTATCATCCGGGCGCGGTACAGAGAACCTGACAAAGAGCCGACGCTTCTGAAGCCGGGGAAGATTTACAAATATATAGTAGACCTAACGGTCACCAGCAACGTCTTTAAAAAGGGACACCGGATACGCGTGGAGATCTCCAGCAGCAATTTCCCACGCTTTGACCGGAATCTCAACACAGGCAATCCCTTCGCGCAGGATGCTGAACTGATCCCGGCGACACAGAAAATATATCACGACGCGGAGCACCCGTCGCATATTCTGCTGCCGGTTATCCCGAAGTAGGAATAGCACGCGGATTGGATAGATACGACGGATTTTCATTGATAACTATGTCTATACGGGATCTCTTGGGAAGTGAGATTACCACCTGATTGAGGAGGTTGATATGGATTCTATAATCGCCGAGTACAAAGATTTACTTCTTGTTTTGGTGTCGAATTCACAATTAGCCTTTGATGGATCTTTACGCGGGGCTTTGCCGGAAGAAGGTGGGGTGTACCGAGTATTCGAGAAGGGCTGTATGTGGCAGAATTCGCTTTATGTGGGCACGACAAAGACGCGTAGCCTTCGAGAGCGTGTCTACCAACAACTGATGGGTGACAGGATTGCCAGCACTCTAAAGAAAAAACTGATTGACAGTGGCCAGTGTGTCGATGAGGATGCAGCGAAGACGTATCTCCAGAGCAAATGTCTTGTTCAGTGTGCAGTGATAGCTGACAAAAAACTGCGAATCCTCTTTGAGCACTTTGCCATTAGTGTATTGAAGCCACAGTATAACGATTAAGAAAAAATCAAAAGGCCAAGGACTAAAAATCCGTGACCATCCGTCTTATCCGTGTGAATCCGCGTGCTATTTATAAAGCAAGGTAGTAAAATGTCTGTAGTCAAGAAATATCATAAAACCGTTCAGGCGATCAACAGCTTTGATTTCAGCGGGCTGGATGATGCTGATCTGGTGGAAGCCGTGAATAGGCTTAAAGCGGACAGGATGTCCGCGCTCCCGGAGCTTTTTGCTATCGTTCGAGAAGTGATCGACAGGCGTTTGGGGATCTGGAAGCTATTTGATGACACGGAGGGCGCACACGCGAGTGCGCCCCTACAGCGGGCCTGTGATATTGTTCGTGAGAAGCGAGGGACGGTTGATGACTCTCAGATTCATTTGGAAGCGTCTTTTTATAGATCCGTGCGGGAAATGAGGCAGTCCGGGGATGGACTGACCTTCTGGCCGTATGATGTGCAGTTGATGGGCGCGCTGGCCTTGTGTGAAGGTAAGATCGCCGAGATGGGGACTGGTGAGGGTAAGACTGTGGTGGCTGTTTTTCCCGCCTGTCTGTGGGCCTTGAGCGGGAAGAAGGTTCACATCGCCACTGTGAACGATTATCTGGCTCTTCGGGATTGTGAGTGGATGGAGCCGGTGTTCAGGTTTATGGGGCTGGATGTGGACTGCGTTTTGAGCCATACGCCGGATGCGGAACGGAGACAAGCATATAAAGCCGATGTTGTCTATGGAAATAACTACGAGTTCGGCTTCGATTACTTGCGGGATAATGTAAAAAATAACCTGAAAAATAGGGTTCAAAGTAAACTCGAATACGTCATAATCGACGAAGTAGATAGCATCCTCATGGACGAGGCGACAACGCCGCTGATTATCTCCAGCGCGCCGGAGGAGCGCGGCAATAGCTACTGGAAGCTCAAACCCACTGTGGAACTGCTGCTGGAAAAGCAAAGTGAACTGGTGGAACAGCTTTTCGGTGAGATGGAGGCGGAGGTAGATTCTCAGATGCGGTCTATAAAGCTCGTCCAGATAGCAAAGGCTGATCCGTGGGATGCCGGGCTGCTGGACTATTTCAGCAAGAATAAGAACGCCGTCAAAGGTATGCGCTCTGTACAGAGTAAATTCGTCGCCGCCAGATCGGAATATAAGCTGGAAGAAAAGCTCTTCTATGTGGTGGATGAAAGATCTCGGACAGTGAATCTGACGGAACAGGGGATGGAGTTGGTTGAGCGGGAATTGGGTTCGGGGTTTATGATCCTTGAGGAAATCTCCGAGAAAATCCCCCCTGGCCCCCCTTTACAAGGGGGGAAAATAGGAGAGAGGGGAACTGAAGAGCTTCGCAATTTCATGCAGCTTCTTCGGGCGTATGTGCTGCATTGGAAGGATGAGGATTATATCGTCAGCAACGGCGGGATAACTATTGTAGACGAGTTTACAGGCAGGCTCGCCTTCGGGAAAAAGTATGAGGAAGGGCTGCATCAGGCTATTGAGTGCAAGGAGGGGTTGCAGATAACGCCGGAAAATCGCGTGGTGGGCAGGATAACTCATCCTAACTACTTCCGGCTTTACGAGAAAATGGTGGGAATGACGGCCACTGCTCACACTGAAGCTGAGGAATTTAAGCGACTCTACAAACTGGAGGTCATCAGGGTTCCAACTAACGAGCCGGTCATTCGGGAGGACCTTCCAGATCGGTTCTACAGAACGGAGGAGGAAAAGCTAGAAGGAATAATAGATGAGATAGAAGAATACCATAACCTGGAAAAGCCAGTTCTGGTTGGTACCAGGTCGGTGGAGAAATCCGAGCGATTGAGCGCGCTTTTGGGCCAGCGCGGCATATCGCACAATGTACTAAACGCCAGGAATCACGCTCAAGAAGCGGAGATAATCAGGGACGCTGGTCAGCCTCACGTTGTGACCATCGCCACGAACATGGCGGGGCGCGGCACAGACATCGCTCTGGGTGATCCGAAACTGGGGCTGCACGTTATAGGCAGCGAAAGACATAGCGCGCGGCGGATCGACCATCAGCTCAGAGGCAGATCTGGCCGGCAGGGCGACCCCGGCTCGTCGCGGTTTCATCTGTCGCTTCAGGACGAGTTGTTCCGTGTCTTTGGGCGCGGGGAGATGTCGGCCATGGTGAAGGCCTTTGAGCGAGGGCATAATGCGGACAAGATGTCCGCGCTCCCGGGGCTTGCGCGTTTGGTGAGGCGGGCGCAGCGGACGTCTGAGGAGACGAGCTACGACATTCGCAAACGTCTCATCCAGCGGGACGACGTAACTGATAAGCAGAGAAAAACCATCTATCGGATGAGGCAGGAGGCGCTTGCTTCCGACTGGACTAAGGAACGTGTTCAGTCGCTTATCGCTGATTATATGCAGGATATTGTGGATAGCGATGAACTGGTGGATGAAGCCTCTTTGACGGAATTGAGAACTCGCTGCATGAATGACTTTGGTGTTCGTATTCCGAAGCTGGACAGTGTAATATCAATGGAAGAGATCAAAGAAGCGATAGCGGAGGCATTTGGGAAAACCTATGACAGGAGAGAATCTGTTCTGGGAACGGAGTTTTCCGGCAAGCTAGGACGCGCTGCCATGCTGGAGGCCCTGGAGACGAGTTGGGCTGATTACCTGTCTTTCCAGAGCGAATTCGACAGGTCCATGTCACTCAGATCTTACGTTAAAGGCAGTACGCTGGCAGACTACAGGCTGGAATCCACCAGGCTGTTTGAGGATCTGCTGGCATCGGTAAGACAGGAGTCGTTGAAGGATATTTTTACATATCCGCTTCCGGGAGAGAAAACAGATTCGGTGCATTGGGCGAGAAGCCCAAAACCCATATCTAAACAGATCGAAGAGTTAGTTCATTAAGTTCATAAAGTTGGGAGTGAGCTAAAGTAACTAAAGTTGGAAGCGGCTTAACTTTAGTCACTTTAGCTCACTCTAGTCACTCTAGTCAAGGAGGTACCTCAGATGGCAGAAGAACCCAGATCGGATAAATACAGTCCCGACAGGAAAGGTCTGATGCTGAAATACGGCAGCATCGCCGCCACTGGCGTCATCGCTGGCGGCAGCATACTTGCGCTGGGCGCGTGTTCTAAGCGGGAACAATGGGCGGAAACCAGCGGCAAGGCGGGTCAGATCAACCTGGAAGCCGTAGAAAACGCCATGAAGAAAGCCAGCGACGTCTCGGAGTTCGAGAAAAAAGTAAACGAGATCTATACCGGCAATGAGATGGTGCTGATAGAGGTGAAAAACGAAGGCCGCGAACAGCTTGTCTCCGGTTACGCGGATCTCAATAATAACCTTGAGATCGATTACAATTCGGACGACAAGCTATTCACGTTCCGAAGATATTTCGAGGGTGAGGGTGGTAGACCCAGGTATTCCATGAGGGGATACGGCGTCAATTCCTATTACTATCATCCCTATCCAATGGGAATGAACATGCTTGGCACATACATGCTGGTTAGCGCGTTGACACGTCCCATGTATATGTCGCCGATCTATCACACCACTGTAGTTCAGCGGCAGGCGACGCGGCAGTACAGAAGCAATTACCGACAGACACCCAGTTATAGAACTCAGACGTCTGCCAACAAGCGTTTCCAGACCAGGATGTCGTCCAAACATGGGACTACTTACAGGAAAGCCAGCCCCTCCACCAGCAGGACAAAGTGGGCGTCGAGTAAAGGGGTCAACCTCAACAAGGCGACCAGGGCATCCAAAGGATTTTCCCGAAGCGGCTCCAGATCCAGATCGAGCTGGGGCGGTCGCGTATCCCGTGGATTCAGAGGTGGATTCAGAGGCGGTATAGCTGGCGGCGGGATCGGTCTGCTTTGCAGAGCAAAGCTCCAATAAGACATGGACGCCTACAGCAAAAGCATAGCGGAAGGCACATTCGAGTGTAGATTCTATGAAGCTCTGGGCTTTCCGCCAATGTCCGACGAAGATGATACATCTTTAGTCCTCAGGATCACTCTGGGCGATATGGATCTGATGGATGGTTTTTACATATCGCTGCCCGTGGAGGCTGCCAGTTGCTCCATAGAGGACGCGATTCGGGAATATGTTCTCTGCGAGAGCGAAGCGGACAGGCTGGGGGTGAAGCAGAAACTCGCCAGAGACCCAAATCTGGATCTGCTGGACATTTATGATAGTCTGTTGTGGCTCTACGAGCAAGCTGAGACCGGTGGAGTTACCCTGAGTCACTATATCAATAACGGTGCTTCGGAGATTCCACCAACTGACCTCGTGAGCTTGCATAAACAGGCCTGCACGACGGATGATGGTCGCTCCTACAATCTACTTGATCTGGTGCTGGAGGTCTACGATAACGTAGATCCGTTCTCTGGGATAACGGATGAGCAGAAAGAGATGATGCTCAGGGATTTCAGAGGCCTTTTTATCCTGTATCTTATGGATAAATTCGGCTACCAGCCCGAATTACAGGATACAGAACACGCGGCAGCGGAAAATCTCTCTGCTATGCTGGAGCATCTGGCATCAGAAGACATTGGCCTGATCGGTTCTGACGGGGATCTTTTTTTAACTCCTGAAGGACATGATCTATTGAGCAGCATAGTGGACGAAGCGGAGTTCTATATAGACAATTATGATATTTTTGGCGATGTCTATGTAAAGGGCGACAGCGACGTCAGATTCGACACAGAATATTGCGAGAATCTGATAGCGCCGGTGTTCATACGCGAGGGGATAGACCCATATAGAGCGTTTTTTGTCGCTGCTCTCTACCTGGGCAATTTAGATCATCTGGTTTCTGATCTGGCCATGCTTTTCTCTGAAGAGCCTTTCAGGCAGTTGTTCAGCTTTATCGCCCATTCCAAGACGGTAGAGGATATAGGAGCGGAGCTTCTGGATAGGACCATCCAGGCGGGCAAATCGAAGGTCGAAGAAAAACAACTGCGGGAGCAGAGACTTAAACATATCGAGAGCATCGAACGACGGATTAACAGTGAACAGTGATCACTGCCTATGGAATACATCGAGATTACAGATTCCGACAGCGAAGCGGTAAAACAGTTCCATGATGTACTGGTAGAAGCTTTTCCAGATCCCTCCGAACGGGAGGACGTGGAAGCACTGCGGGAAAATCTGCGGGAGGGTAGCTGGATAAATGAAGACGCGGTATGCCGGTATCACCTCATCGTCGCTCGACAGGATGACGAGGTCGTTGGTGGGACGTCTTTCCATTTCTTCAGCAGGGACCAGATAGCTCTGGGTATGGGGTCCTATCTGGCTGTGAAAGAGGGGTTCCGCGGCAAAGGAATAGGAACAGAATTGGTCGGTCTTAGAGATCAAACGCTGTTCAGAGATGCCAAGGAACTCGGTTGTTATTTAAAAGGGCTAATAATACAGGTCAACGATCCCGAACTCATGAGTGCGGAAGAGATGGGACGGGACGCTATGGATTCATGGGAGCGGGAGCGATTCTGGAGGCGGCGGGGATACAGGAAGATCGCCTTCGATTTCATTCAGCCGCCTATCAGAGGAGGTGAACTGCCTATTGAATATCTATCGCTATATATGTTCCCATATTGCCTGGAATGGAAGCGTATGGAGCGTATCCCAAGTACTGAGCTTCAGAACGTAGTTGATTGCTTTATTTGCACAGGCGCATCAGGCCTGTCGGAAACCGGTCCTTCGCACCGCCAGATGAAGTCAGATTTGGCAACGCAGGATTATTTTCAGATACTGTAGTAATACTATTCAGAAAGGGGAACAGAAAATGAAAAGGTCTTTTATTTCTGCAATGGTGTTTTCGGTGTTTTTCATAATGACGCTGTCGATACAGATAGCCCTCGCTGACCCGGATGAGGGACTGCTCATAGCCCCTCAAACCCGTAGTAGCATTACGGTCGATGGCAAACTCGACGAATGGGATCTTGGATTGTTCACGGACGATCAGAAGATCGTTCTGACCAAGGCAAATGGCTTTATCAACTCAGGTACTATAGACAATGACGACGATTTCAGCGCGGTCATATACGCCATGTATGATAATGATAACCTGTATTTCGCCGCCGAAGTCACCGACGACGTCACTGAAAGTGGGTTCGCAGGAGGTAATAACTGGCAGAATGACTGCATCGAGCTATGGATAGACGCAGCCGGCGATGACGGTACCATGACTGACACTGGCGGCCATGATCAGGACAACTACCAGTTCAACGTTGACGTGAATGGCTTTCCATACATTTACCGCAACGACGATGCGGCAAATCTCCTCGCCCAAATGGAAACAGCGTCGGATGTGCAGGGAACGAACTACACTCTGGAAATAAGAATCCCGTTCTCAGCCCTCCCCGAACTGGATCTCAAAGCCAACAGGCTTATGGGCTTCGCCGTGAGCTTCGTGGACTCCGACGGTGGAGTGTGGAACCATATACTCTGGTGGGGCGAGGTGGAAAATCAACCCGCTGAGTGGGGCGATCTGGAATTCTCGAGCGATGTCCTGGCTGTAGAGCCTGTAGATAAACTCTCAGTTACATGGGGATCAATAAAGCAATCCCCATGAGTTACGCTCGCACACAATAATGAAAATAGGACGCGGAGTAGCAGGCTTCAGCCTGCATCATAGGAACGCAAGCTAAAGCTTGCTACTCCACAATTGTTGTCTATTTTCTGAGCAGTTCTGTGGAACGGTAGCTATGGAGAAAAAAGTTAGAATTGGTCTCATCGGATGCGGGCGTATCGCCTCAAGGCACGTGGAGGGCTATCAGCAGGCGGACGGTGCTGAGATCTTAGCCCTCTGCGCGCCGCGGCTGGAAAAAGCTCATGCTTTGGCTGATAAACATGGTCTCCAGAACGTGGAGTTCTTCGCTGATTACCGTGATATGCTCGCAAAAGGGGACGTAGTTGACGCCGTCGATATTATGACGCCGGACTACCTTCACGCTCCCATCGTTCATGACTGCATCGCGACGGGATTGCACATACTGTGCGAAAAACCAATGGCGCTGAACGCTGCGGACGCTTCCCTGATGTATGACGCTGCAAAGAAAGCCGGTATACTGGCTATGGTCGGTCTGAATATGCGCTACAACCCCGCCGCCCTGACCACCAGGAAACTTATAAGCGAAGGGCTTATCGGCGATGTGTTTCACTACCGGGCGCGGTTGACCGTATCACGGTTGTCCAATCCCGATATCCCGCTGGAGTGGCGGCATGATAGAGCCAGAGGCGGCACAGGAGCATTGAGCGATCTGGGAGCACATCTGATAGACCTGGCGCGGTTCCTTCTGGATGACGAATTCTCGTTAGTAACTGGTCTTGGTCAGATCTTTGTTCATACCAGGACGCCCGCCGACACCAATGGATCGGGGCAGGTTACGGCGTATGATGCAGTCTCGTTCAGCGGCAAAATGTCGAAAGGAACGATGGTGAATATCGAAGTCAGCCGCTTCTCCGCCGGTGGCAGTACTTTTGAGGTAGATGGCAGTCGGGGTTCAATCCGGTTCATGGATGGCAAACTATACAACTGGCAGAAGGAAATCATTGATCACCAGAATCCGTCCACCGAGTTCGTCCAGATTTGTATTGACCCGGAGCAGTTTGAGCCGCATGAGACGAATATATACGCCGGCTTTGTCCGCTGCCTCCAGACAAAGACCCCTGGACGACCGGATTTTCGCGATGGTGTGACCTGCCAAAAGATATTGGATGCTGTGGATAAGTCCATCAGATCAGGCAGCGCCGTATCACTGGAGTAATAACATTCCAACTGACATTGAGCAGATCCTAAGCAGAAGAAATCTGATATATCTGACATACCCTCTGCCCAAATAGCTGAAGGATCTTCTTCCTGAGATTCGTAATACCT
>SDBU01002535.1_pt1 | contig 24164 bp, 35 predicted proteins | sample 2277071 | NCBI WGS metagenome assembly SDBU01 (sample SAMN10397929, study PRJNA504765) | marine sediment metagenome | isolation source: marine sediment core GS08_GC12, 126 cmbsf | place: Arctic Ocean: Gakkel Ridge, Loki's castle | collected 2008
TTGGCTGCTATTCCCTTCGTTGATAAGTCTATTAAATTCATCAAGAGCTTGTTGTATAGTAACACCACCGGATTTAATTTGTGCAGGTGTAATATTTGATCCATTTATTTGATTCACAGATTGATCACCAGCATTAAGGTTGCTAAAGTCTACAACAGCTTGACCGAAGCTATTAATGTGTTGCCTCATCAGGTCTGTGGTTGTTGCTTGTATCCTCGTTGCGTCAGCAAATATACCAGCAGATATATCAAAATCTCCAATTATCTCAGCTTGAGTTTTAGTGGTTTCACTAATCTGTTTTGCTAGATCAACACGAAGCGCATTATCTTTTTCTATAATAGTATCAAACCTATCCTGTAGTGCTATCTGTGCCCTTTCTTGTTCTCGGGCTAAATCGAAAAGGACTCTCTCTGCTGCTATTGGTTGGATTTCTCCAGTTCTGACTCTCTCTGCCAATCCAGCTTGAGCCTCTGCTGTTTCAAATTGTTGTCGTAGAGTCAGGGTGCGTTTTTCTGAATCCAGAGCTTGTTGTGTCGCCCCATCAAGTGCTTCGATAGTAGTTTGTAATTCAATAGTGGAACGCGACAATTCTCTAACCCTCTCAGAAGCAGCAATAAAACCTTCTGCACCAGGTTGTAGCTCAGCCAGTTTTTTCTTCAAAGCAGATGATTCTATAATCACTCCTCTGAAACTATCTCTAACCTGCTTACGTATTCTCTCGTCCCCCGCTATATCTACTAATCTTTGATCCCTGCCTTGAAAAAATCCAGGTGCTGGAGTGGGAAGTAAACCCGGAACACCAACTACTCCACCTCTTTCTTCCCTTTCTCTTCTCAACAAATCTAATTCTTCTAAAGTGCCTCTTGTCAGATTTACCTGTCCTCCCCCACCGGAAGAAATGCCCACTCGTCTTAGCTGCTGTTCTAGGAATGCTGCCTGTGTTCCTGGTCTTACAGATGCTTCTAGCTCGAATTTGCGAATGGTCGCAAGTCTATTTAATTCATCTTCTATTTGTGAAAATGTTGCATTCATAAAATTTGTAATAGATTCTACGACAACATCTGTAGTTCCTATGCCAAGATTCTCAAATTCTTTTTTGAATCTCTGTTGTATTTCATCTGCATCAATAAATTCTCCTTCAGCTACATTTCTTATGTCTTGTGCTATTGTATCAAAAAAGTCTCGGAAATTATCTTTTACTACTTGTGGCACATCTTGTTGAAACTCAAAGAATTTATCAATCTCACTTACTAGATCTATATCTGCTGTAGGTAGATTGCTTATGTTAATAATAAAACTATCCAACAGATCTTCGACTTCTTTTATAGCACCGACAAACTTAGGTATATCTGGAGTAGAAGCAAATAATTCTTTGAGACCGCCGCCACGGACAAGATTCTCTACCTGCTGTGCTCCAAAATCAAAACTTAACACAGGCGGCTGAATACCTCCCGCGATCTCAGAAATTTGTGTTTCAAATAATTTAGAAGATATACTGATGTCCCGAGTAGTTTGATCTACAGCTTTTGAGAACTGAAGTAATTGACCAACCAATCTTGTAGGAATAAAGTTTTTCGTTAATCTAGTTATTTTCTCTCTTTCTTTTGTCTCTGTTTTGATGGCACGAGCACTGTCTCGAACACGAATAGACCAAGCTTTTGCTCCACCCTCCGCTTCAATCAGAGCATTAGCAAACCTATTAGCTTGCCCAAAATCGAGACCACCCTCGAAAGCCTCTTCAACAAGTCTTCTCCGTTCAATGTGTGGAGTAGAATCAATTTGTCCATCAACAAGCAAACTATCTGCGATACTATTTACCAAACCTCCTATAATATCTGGACGACTTTTAATGAGTTCCTGTATTTTTGCCTCTATATCCTTTTTCGTCAGGCCACCTCTTGCTATCAATCCCTCATAATCACCTTCTAGGAAGTTACCGAACGCTCTGCCAATACCACGAAATGACTTGGCAATGCTAGGATTATTCAGCGGATCAGCTTCCTCGACAAGTGCCTGTATACTTTGAGCTATATTGCGATGTAGTTCGCCTACTCCTTTAGATAATGACTTTGGATCTGCTGGATCTATTTCGATATCTGCTATCGATTGGAGAGATACATCAATTATCTTATTTGTTAATTCTTCAGCGCTTGCTTTAGCTCTCAAAACAGCAAGGGGGGCTGCAACGGCTCCTATGGTTGCCAGAGATCCAATTAAACCACCGAATTTACCAAGCTTACCGATACTAGTAGCTAAACCTCCACCAGCAGCAAATTGGGCTATTGTTTGACCTCTAAATAACGTTATAGCAGCAGTGATACCTGCGATAGATGTGATAAGAGTTGCAGAGAAGGAATCTGCCCCATCGGCAGTTCTGACTAATGCAGCAGCAGCTTCGGAAGCAGCCAATAGAAGTCCAGCTTGAGCAAAAGGACTAGCGCCTAAAGCTGCCCCAGCGCCTCTTAAACCTCCACCAGCAGCAGCAAAAGCAGCAGGACCAGCAAGTTGAGCTGCTCTCGGGCCTATGAATGATCCTAAACCTTTCAGCAGAGCACCACCCACTAAAACTGCACCGATTTTAGTTATCAAAGGCAATATTGGTTTCAACGCACTAAGCAATGCAATTGCACCCTCTGCTGCACCTGTCAATCCTTGTATAAAGGGGATAAATAAATCTTCACCAAGATCTATTGCAAGTTTTTTACCTTTGGCCACAAGTATGTCAATTTGTTTCCCAACAGCTTGCAGTCCCTGTTCCGCAACTTCACTGAATACACCAAAAGAATTTTTTGAAATTTCTAAGATTTCACTTGTTTTTTTGGCATTCTGTGCAATAGCAAGAAAGCGACTTATTTGTCTTCTACCACCAAGTTTAACTCCAATGTTAATTCTATCTTGTACGTTTACAACCTTCTCAAGACCTTCTCCAACTCTCCTTATCGCTTCCAGTGGACCGACGAATTGACCCTCTTCAAGTAATCTGATATTTTTAGTTTCCAAAAATTTGATTATTTTAGGGTCAGCAAGACGAGATGAGAGGGTTTTAAGAGATGTGCCGACAGCAGAAGCACTTTCTCTAGTAACAGATCTAATCGTAGTAAAAGCAGCGATGAATTCATCCAATGTACCGCCTATAGCCTGAAAAGCGGAACCACCTCTTTTTAAACCTTCAATGATATCTGGAAAAGAAGCAGCATATTTGTTAGATACGTTGATCATTTTATCGAATACTGTTTCTACTGTCAAACCTTCATCGGAAAACTGTCTTAGAGCAGCTATTGCACCATCAACAGCTTGATCCATATTTTCAAAAATGGGAGTAAGAGGAACTTTAGCCAATTGCTCGACAGCTTCAGTCAGCTCAGACCCTCTGAAACCTGCTTGAGCCAGCAACTTAGCGGCATCGGCAATTTCAGCAGCACTAGTTCCCGTAGCTACAGATAAATCAAGGAATTGTTTTGATAATTCCTGAAGCTGATCGATTGGTTTATCTAGAATTTGTGATAAAGAAACAATGGCCTGGTCGAATTCAATGACGGATTTCGTACCGGCACCGATGACTTGGAAAACTTTGAATCCGATTGCCGTAGCTCCGATAAAGGCGGCATACCTTTTACCGGCTAGAAAAATTTGATCACCGAAATTGCCAGCTTGTTTAGCCGCAGCACCCAATTGTTTGCCAGTTTTTTTAGCACTACTACCTAATCTAGTTGTAGCGACACTACCCTTAGTTACACTGATAGCAGCACTCGCAGCATTGGTGCCTACGTCCTTAAGCCCAGCAGATAATTGCTGTACTTGCCCGATACCCCCAACCTGGATATTGGCCAATTGTTGTTTAGCTTTATCTAGTCCTAATACCTGCTGGATACGTAAGTCTACACTTAGAACAAAGGGCTGTGCCATTCAAACCACCTTTTACTTTTTTGCCGTACGTTTAGTTTTCTTGTGTTTAGTCTCCGGTTTTTCTGTATCGTCAATAAATGGCTTTGTTTCCTTTATTATAAAATCACCATTTTTATCTATTAATCTTCCTTGATTATCTACAAATTTGCCTTGTTTATCCACGAAACGTCCATCCTCGTTAATTAAATTGCCAGACATATCCACTAAAAGTCCATCCTTGTTTATAAGTCTTCCCTGATCATCCGCCAATCCAAATTCTTTCAGACATTTATTCTCTATAAGATCAGCTTCTGTGTTTTTATCATATCCATAAATATGACCAGCTAATGCAGTAGCAACGTCTACAGCAGCTTGTTCATTTTGTCTTTTTTCATAACTCTCAATGCTTGTGAAAAATGGTGTATCATCCTTATCCGTTACTGCGCATCTAGTAATTAGAAACTTAAATTTATGATTCTCAGCCATAGACTCCATTGTTATGCTATCAAACTGTGAACGACGATTGTAAAGAGATAGCAACATAACTCTTTTTGCTTTCATTTGTAATGATATGGTTTGAGCTTCTGATTTTTTAATCCCACCTTGTCTTAATTTTAATTCTGAAGATCTTAATTCTAGCTGCAATTGCAAGAACTGTCTAGCATCCTTATCTGTCCAAATTCCTAAATCGTCTAGATGTCGCTCCAGTTGCTCTCTTGAAAAAAGTTTAGAACCATCCTCTATACTACTTCTAATGAATGATGTCAATTTAACATTATAAACCATCATTGCTTCTTGAAGTATTTTGTGTCCAGGAATCAAAACAGCAAGTTTTAACTCACTACCGTCTTTATCCACAGTGTCTACAACAATTCTACTCATCTGTCATTCCTCCAAAGTCTATCCTGTATCCTTCAAATTCGACTTTATGTAAGTCAATTTCCATACCCAATGCACGCGACTGAGTATTACCTTTATCCAAAATATTCTTTCTAACTTTTTCCCAAATTATTTTGTTAATCTTTTGCTTTGGTGTAAGTTGATTTTCTGGCAAGTTATTGCCCCAAACGACTGAACCAAATGCATCTTCGAATTCAGATAAAGAGGAGATAAAACAAGTCCTAAATTTCTTTTGGGCGATCTTTTTTAAACGATCACGAGAATCTCTAGCCACACGACCAAGATGTAATTTTTTATGAGTTTGTCTTATCCTTGCTAACTCTTCTTCTTTTTGAGACATATTCATCTCCCTACTTGCGATCTATACTTTTAATATGCTGATTTCTTTTTTCCATCATTTGTTGTCTTATCTCCATTTGACTGTCTGGCATATCTTGTTCTCGAATCATGCCCTTCTCTTTTAGTAGTTTTTGACGAGCTTTTATTTTAATACGGGTTCCTGGATCATTCATATTATAAACTCGCTTAGCGCCTTCTCTATCTGTCATTATAAATTCCTCATTACGTCCAGGTTTTTGTGGTTTGGAAACCTTATCGGTTTGCGATTTCTTCTCACTCTTTTCTCCTTGACGAATAAACCAGGAATCCAATAAATCATCATCAGAAATAATATCTTTCGACGGCCGTTCGTATGCTTCATAAACTGAATCATATATCGTAGACCAATAGGCCAATTCTCTTTGATTCCAGGACCAGGATGAAACAGGACCATAAAATAAGTCATTAGTATTTTTAGATATTTCCCAATATGTTCTCCATTGTTGTGACCTAGCTAGTTCTCGAATAATATTTGAAGAAAAATGCGATTTCATAAAGAAGAATTCAGATAATTGTATGATGATATTTACATCTTCGAAATTTTCAAAATCATCTTCAGTTGCCCAAAATGAGTCACCATTTTCTTTCTTTGTTATACGATTAATCAGATATCGTTGTTGACAAATCAACGCATGGGCTTCTGCGCTATTGCGAGTAAGATCATGTTTCTTAGAAAGCCTTTCTATAAGAGCAGATTCAGCACGACGCAATAGGGTACGTACTTTTTCTAATTTAGTTCTATTGAACAAGAAGTCCAAAATACCTCTACGTATTTTATGGATATCGCCTTGCAATCCTTCTATCTCTGTATTTTTCTGATTACTCCATTGACCTAATACAATCATATTATCCATAAGATCGTTTTCATTAGATAGACCTTCTATAATGGCCTTTTGATATTCAATAGAATAAATTGTTGCAGCTTTCGCTTGTTCTCTTTGGGTGGGAGGATAGAGAAACAATGAAATGAATACACCGTTCTTGGTAATAATGGTAGCCAAAATATCTTCACAGACTATCTGAGCAATAATACGTTCTTTCTCAGCAACATCCATTTTATACCTTCCCAGTCCCAAAATTACAATGGTACTGTCTATCCCAGACCTAAGTCTTATCTATCCCATTACTTATACACCAAAAGGAAAAGGCCGAGAGTTTTCACTCCCGGCCTAATAAAGTTATTCTATCGCTAATTTATGCTAGAAGTAACGTTGATCCTTTACTTCGGTTGGAACACATGTCACTATGGCCAAAAGTTCTACTGGCGTACTGCCTGCAACTCCAATAGCATTTTCTGCTTGAGCAGACAAGGTAGCCCTCAAAGAACCCCCCTTAGGAACCTCTACATACGTTTGATCCATACTAGCATTCAAAAGACCACTGGCGTTTGAAGGTGCAGAGAATAGCATCTTATCAGTGTCGGATACTGAACCAGATCCATTCACGCTCACGACAGTGTCCCAGGATGCAACTACAGGAGACGTTGGAGATGAATCAACAGTGGTAGAACTTTGCAGTGCGACTGTCAAATTAGATCCCGCACCACTGAAACCGTCACCAGATACAGATACGCACTGTACCTCAAATCCTAAAACCTTGACAGCAAAGGGACAATCCTTTGTGAAAAAATTCCCAGTATCAGTCACCGCAGATCCAGATACAGCAGTTGCTGAAAGTGTCTGATACACAGTAAACGTTTTCTGTGGCGGATTCAAATTTGCTGCCCAATTGTCTGGTACTAAACTCATGATTCTACCTCTTTCTTTTAATAAGGCTGTAAGAATTCCGGAATTACGTCATTCCGAAGGTCAAACAGATTCATCTCTATTATTTTATACACCAAATAAAAAAACCGAGCAACCTTTCGGCCACCCGGTTATGTGTGTTTTCGTGTATCTTGATCTACACAGTCACTTCCTAATAACTGACGGTATTTTTTACCATTTATGGGATGTCATCCAGTCTTTTGTCACAGTGATAGGACCTTCTATACAAAACGATGGACAATCAAACCTCAATTTCATGCCATATACAGTCGCATCGAGACTTCTAATACCTGATTCTAATATTTCTTCTATAACCTTGTCTCTACTTTCATTATGTACAAAATCAGAATACACCATATATGCGGCAAGTCTTGCTTCTGAATTTGCATCCAAGAAAATAACCTCACCACGATTTCCGGTCTTTTCACAATATTTCATTTCCATTCTTCTGATTTCATGAAGAATATGACTAATCATATCTATCTCCCTATGTATACCCAAAAAATATCTCCACTCAAATTCGGAATGAGACTTCCAGTTTGGAAGACTGGTGTGCTGCCATCAACACTACGGAGACAAAATTACATTCCTGTGAGGACGAATCATTTTCATTATATAATTATCTACGTTCTCCTCCTTACCATCCATTCTGGCGAATAAAGCTGATTTATGTTTCATCCTTTTGGCTTGTTCTGCAAATTCAGAACGACCTTTTGTGTTGGTTATTTTTAAAAATTGTTGACAAATTTCATACTTAATATTCGTGTATTTAGATTCTAAAGCTTTCGCAAGTTTCCCTAAATCATCATGATATTCCTTGTCTATTTCTTGCCAAATTGCTTTAGGAACTTTTCCGTTAACCATGGTAGCCCATATATTCAATGGTGTCAAACCCATCAACAAAGCACTTCTTCGGAAATAATCTTCTGACTTGATCTTTACTCGCAAACCATTATTGAAACGAATAACAAAACCTTCAAGTTCATTACCTGGAGTAGTTTTGATCTTTCCTCTACAATATCCTAACCAGTGCTGATCATATGATTCTACCAACGTAAAACCAAACTTCTTGCTCCATTCTTTAACTTGTTCCAAGCCATATTCCTCACCTGTGTAGCGATTATACGCTGCCAAAAGAACTAAATCTTCTCTATCTCCGTAATTGACAACAATATGAGTAGTAGGGCAAATAAGTTCAAACAGTAACGTAACCTCATTTGGCAATTCTGTTATATCATATTTCTTCAGAAACTCAGTAGCCCACAAAGCACCAATACTTTTGAATGACCCTCTTGTAGCAATACGATGTTGTCCGGCATCTCTATATAGAATTCCCAGCCATCCATCTTCTTTGAAAAAGATTCTAAACCCATCTCGCCACGGCAGGTTTCGTTCTTGAGTTTCAATTCTCTGATCCATGTTGAAAAATTTGGGAAATGGACGTGCGACTACTTCTCCTGTTTTGCGGTTGAAAATGATCCCCCTGCTATTCATAGTAGTGTCATCCCATGTTTTACAGTAATTCATATAACTATAGACACGGAGATCTCCACGATCATCACATCTCAGTAATTTTTCCGCAACTAATTTGTCTCGTTTTTCTATAAAATCGTACTTCACGTTACTGTCTCCATTTAGATGTCAACCTTACGGGTTACTTAATTATCATTTATGGCAAAGCGTTTAAACATTAGTAGATGTTCCATTAATAGGTCGTATGTTTCTTCTGTTATATCTCCTTCAGCAAGTTGTAATTGTAAATAAAAAGCCAAAGACCTCCATGAATCCCACAAAGCATTATCTTCTAATGAAATTCCTTTATTACATTCTTCACATCTTATGGACATTTTACTCCTCTCTTGTTTACGATAACCACTGCAAAAGACTTCCAAAATCAAACCAGTTTAGTCTATGCCTCTGAGAAATCAGTCAATTCATTTGCTTCTATACCATATGTCTCAAACCACCATTTTGGTGACTTATCTTTGTACTTATGAAACTTAGAATTGAGGATATAAAGTTTTTTATCTAATAAAATACGTTCTGCATCAAACAAAGGTAGTAGTCCCTTTGGGACAATAATGGTTAGATCATCTATAATACGACGAATAAGTTTTCTACAAATAGAATTGCGACCTTTGGCTCCTGGCAATATCTCGTTATTATAGAATACACAAAGTGTTCTAATATGATCGCGAGCTATGCTACTCATTCGTTGATCAAACATATCTATTTTATCCACAGGCATCCCTCCATTGGATGCGGCGACAAGTCTTTCTAAGCCAAACCCAACATCCGTGGAATGACCAAGTGTGTTAACAAGATTTCCTAATTCTATGTCGTTCTTAACTATTTCACAACATTTGCCACCTATGTTACCATCAGTCCATTCACAACCTTTGTCAAATACTATTTCGTACCCTCTGGACGACCACATTCTATGATGTTCTGATGCATCAGGATGAATATGAATTATGGGACGATATATACCCAACTCAAAAAGAATATCAGACCACATAGACACAGATTCTTCAAAAGGAGCAGCACCGAAAGAAAAATTACCAATCATCGAAAAAGAGGTGAAGTGTATTCCATCTCCAACTAATTCAATATCGTTTGTCCTAATACATGTCTGACACGTGGCTATTTTTGATCCATCAGGATCAATGAATCGTTGTTTAAAATCTTGCATACCACTACAAATAAACAGAGTAGAACCATCATCAGGTATAATCTTTGATCTCCTATCCAAACTATATGAATACTGAGACATTATATTTTTTATTATATTATAGATGTCTTCACTGTTTTTCATCACAATCTCACCCTTAATAGCCCCGCTGGGACTCGAACCCACACGCCCTTACAGGCAACGGATCTTAAATCCGTCACGTCTACCAATTCCGCCACAGGGGCTTTTCAATTTTTACTGGAAGAGCAGGGAATCGAACCCTGACTTCTTGGTTGCAGGCCAAGTGTGCTCCCGTTATCACTACTCCCCCTATTTCTTCGGCATAAACTTACGAGGTCTAGGGTTTCTATTTTCCCATTCTATTAAAGCTAATCTTACTTGTTTCTTTGATTGTTCTTTTAAAAAATCTACAAGCACAATTTCTTTGTGTTTTCTGGATCTATTCCATTTTACAAACTCAGATGTGACTATTTTCTTGCCATGACAAAATCCACATCGACCAGCATGTCCGCAGCTACCAACACTACTACTTTTACATTGAACTCGCTGAAATACACCATCTCTTTCGATTACAAGATCATATCGCTGATTGTCCCCAAACGGTGTTAATACAACATATCCAGCTTTAAGTAATATAGCCAATATACATGCTTCAGTTATCTCACCAATCTGTTTCGTATTCACTATATTTTCCCAATCAGGGTAGTAGGACTCGAACCTACAACTTCCTGGCTCCAAACCAGGCACTCTAGCCAATTGAGCTACACCCTGTTCTACAAATTTTCTATAGGACCACAGTAGGTCTTTTTATCTACTGGATCATCTATCTGGTCAATATAACATCCAGGACGCCGGGGTTTATTTCGACAGTGTCCACATAACATACTTACCCATGCTCCGTTACAATTATGCTGGTGAACAGGATAAATAATATCACTGTAGGAACCGCACCCATGACATTCAATCTGTCCATATTGATTACAAAACAATTTCTGTGTTTCTTTTGTCTTTCCCATCAATCAGTTCCCATCTATTATCTCAACCTCAATCCCACGTTTTCTTGCTTCTCCTACTAAATGTTTTGTACCTTTTGAATTTTCCAGATCATCATGAAAAGCAATCACAAGATGAGGTTTGGCATCAAGCATTTTAATATTTCTTATTGGTCCCGCCGCCTTCCCGTGTTTCTTCCATGCTGCCGGGAATTCCACTACCTCAAGACCAATATCTAGTGCAGCACCACGAGCTTGCCTATCAGCACCGCTAGCTCCACCTTCAATAATAATTGTATCTGATGGCAATTTAGCTAATCGTCCATAAATAATCTCAAACCATTGCCAATGACGACAACCACATACAAGAACCTTCATTGTATTCTCCAAGTATTCAACGATTACATCCCCATGGCAAGTCTTGGGCTTACAAAAACAACCTAACCGTTTTCCTTTTAACTCTTTTACTCGTGCAGCGAATTCTGGATTAACCCGCAATCGTCTGTAAAAATATTCTCTATACAGAGCAATTGCCCTCTCACGGCCACCATCCTGCACAACGGAAAATGGATTTCCGAAATAACCGTCGTGGCCATGTCCCTCCCTACCGATATATACATCGAATTCGTGTGTCCTAATATTTACTACCGTAGTTTCCATGTCCGATATCTAATAAAAAATCCCGTAGTTTCCTACGGGCCAAAGTCTTTTCCCAATTGGAACGAACAGACCTTAGCCCACATCACCACCCAATGCGCGTGGATTCAGCGAAGTGGCTAGGTCAATGGGTACATTTTGTCTGCATAAGTATCGCATGGGTCGTTCCTCCTACAGTATCATTATACCCCAAACTCCATGGTTTGTTGCAATAAAAATAAAAAATCAAGCTATTTCTTTGCTTTTCGTTCTTGTTTATATATATAGTTATTCCACCACGATCGAAGCCGTATGGCAGTTCTTTCTACCTCTACAACTATTTCTTCATTAATGTTATCTTTATTTCCAATAACACCAGTATTACAACCACCTGTGCAACAAATAATCAAATTAGCAGCTTTTAACTGACGATTCCTGTATTCAGATGCTTCTCTTTGGTCCGTCACTGTCCTTTGCAAATTCTTAACTTTTACTTCAAGGTCATAAATATGACATGCTCTACCAATTTCCTTTCTAGTAAAGACATGCTTTAAAAGACCCTCGGCCAATTCACATCTTCGTTCCCAATAAATTGTCCTCAGAATTTCATTATTATCATCTTTCCATGATGGATCTGTTCGTTCATGTCCTTTCATTACAAAATCAACTTTCAAAAAAAACACCGCTGATTCGGCTCAGCAGTCAAGATCCATAACTCAACACAACATGGAATGGCATAAAAATAACCTTATCTTCAAGTAACACTTCTTTAAGAAGAAATGAGACAATACCACATTTATCATATCCCACCTGTAGGGCATTTGCGTAATTATCATAAAAACCATGTACAGTAGTTCCATGGATTACGACAATCTTGCCGGCATGATGCTCAAACCATTTTTTACGATTTTTATTGAAATATTCTAATTCTGTATCCAGAACGTGCATAATGGGTTCTCCTGAATTTATGGGTCTGTAGCCCCAGGCACGACACAAAAGGCAGTGTGGGTTACAGAGCGACCTATTAGGCCCCTTCCAACGTGGCTTCTCTAGCCCATCGTCTCCAATCCTTGATCCCTATTTGTTTTTGACGAGATATCTGGTTGTCTTCAATTGTGGTGAAAACTGAAACGTCAAATAATTCTTCATACAATACCTGAGTACTCGTTGCATCTAATATCAAGCGACGATCAAGTCTGAATCCTTGTCTGTCAGAAATATGTTTCAGGTATATTTGTCCTACTTTGGGTGTCATTTTAATAATTGATCTTAGGCTTTTTTACAATCAAGACAGATTATTCTAGGGTCACAACAACATAAAACACAAATGTGTTTATCGCATTCAGAACATTCATACAATAGTGATTCATCTTCAGGTGATGGATCACCACAAGCATCGCAATATTCTGGTTCGGCAATATAGGCATTGGCATACCGTGTACAAAATCCACAAGGTGGATGCAAATGACAAGAACAGCAGGAATCTGCCCATTCAAGGTCAATCTCTAGAATTGTATCAATATAATTATTATCCTTGGGTTGTCCAATTACTGAACATTTACATACAATAATAGATGTGAAAAGTTCTATTCTCCCAGTTCCATGACAATCTAAACAATTAGGATTGGGTATTGATTTCACTACCTTATCATTTCCCTATACCACTCATGGCTTCGACGAAGCTGTCTTCAAATTTGTCGGCATTATCAGAAAAAAGCTCCCAACATGTTCCGAAATTAGATACACATGCAGACATATCCCACGAATATATATCTTCAGCAGCCTGCTCTAGTAGATTACAGCCACAAAATGACAAAGGGCTAACCGTAAGAAAAATAACAAACAAAATCTTACAAACACGTCTCATAAAGTACACCTCCAGGTTTTAGGGTTTTCGCATAAGACAGCTTTCCAAACTTCATTCACCAAGACTTCTCCCTCTGAGAGATACATTCCCCGGTTTGCGCATCGGAGGGAATCTATTATGAATTTCTCTTGCTGACATTTTCTGGAGTTCTCCCATCCAAGCATCTTCAATCTCGGGTGTCCATATATTAGGATTACCTATTGAATCAAGAATATCCTGATCTAGAGGTTCTCTAATAACTTGTTGCCTTTCCAAGACTATCCGACGTTGATTTTTCTTTTTTTGATTCATAGTTTAAGTATCTCTTTTCCCTAGCAATTGTTTAAACATCTTTTGACGAACAGGACTAATATCATTATACACACAACCCTTAACGCATTTCCAATCTACAAAAGAAACAAAGCATTGTGTAGCTATTCCACATCCCTTTGGTGTCTTGCCGTCTATTTCTGTACAATGCCAATAATTTGAAGAAAAACTGTCTGTTAAACGACCACAATTAGTACATACCGTTATAGACATTATTCAGTCCTGTCTTTAAATTGTGAGATAAAAAGGGCTATACCGGAAATATTTAACGATGGAAATGGCATCCTGATAGCATGTGGAAGTGCGATAACCATATTGTTAGCACCAGCGGGATTACACGAATGTACTACGCATGGTGTTTCTTTATTTTTGCCGAACGAAGCCATAAAAACAGCAACCTGATATCCAGTATCTTCCTCCAAAGAATCGACCATTTCTTTTCCACCCAGATCGTGATCTAAAAAAATTAGATCATATTTATTCAATGTTAAAAGTCTAGTGCTAGAACGAACTGTATCTGCGTGATCTATACTGTGTCCAATAAGCTCACGTCTGAATTTCACCATACGACATGGATTGTCTTCAAGAATGAAAATTTTCATATTAATACCCATGATTTTTAAGTGCGGTGTCGGTGAGTTCTTGTGCTGTTTCTTCGTTTACACCTTGTCCCAAAAGATGAAAATAACTACTACACGCCTGAAGAGCGTCAATTAATTCTTCGAGATCGATTGTCTTTGGCAGGGGACATTCGTCATGAATTTGTTTTAATATTACTATATCTTCTGTCAGTTTTCCACCCGGTCCTTTTGGATGAATACATGAAAACACAGCATCTCCTTCTGCACATATGTCGTCTCGAAAATGAGGACATCCTTCACATGACTTTACTTCTTGTATAACAAAACGAGACATTTTCTTTCTCCAAAAAAATAGATCTATTCTACTAATTGGGTTAACTAGGTACTAAGATGTTACTTCCTTAATAACCTCTGCCAAGGTACGTATATCTTTATAAGGTATTGTTTTGGCAATTGAACGATATGCATTCAGTATTATTTTCGACCATTCAATCAAGTTCTCTCGTTCGTTCCAGATGCATTGTGGACATCGCCAGCCTTTGCTATGTCTATAGAGTCCTACTATCACTCCACAACGGTCACACTTGATTTTTTTAACTTCCTCAGGAGTCATATTTTTATCCATTCCTAGAGATTAAACTTAGACTTATATTCAGTCCAAACAGCCGTCTACCACTTGAAACGCCCCACCACAGCTTGCTCCAGCAATACACTGCCTAACAACCAGTGCTTACTCGCCTTATAATTCTACATCTCCGTTTTCCTTAATCTTTTCATCCTCATAGGGAGCCATCACGCGTCGGCGAAACTCTGCTTGAGCTTCAGAAAGAGCTGAGGATACAACGGCCATTCTTGCATATGATTCACCAGCACCAAGAGTACCAGCAAGACGAAAAAAGATATAGTTGAGATGGCCTGATAGTGTGTCGTTATCCCAGCTATCCAATTTTGAAATAATCTCATCGATTTCATCATCATATTCTGCACGAGAATCTTTCGAAATATACGGCATTGTCTTCCTCCTAGCTTTTGCTGAGATACCTATTTCCAACTATCTTAAGTTGAACACGACCAATTTTGCAGTCGGTTCGTTCTTGTATCGGTTTTACAACTACACCTTCTTTATAATGGTTCGCTCCTGGATAGCTGGAATCACCTTCAGCCAGTTCAAAAATTTTCTCTTTATCAAAAGCGCCTCTGTATACAAGAGGAACCCAAGGTAACGGCGCTCCTATCTCGTGGGCCTCATCAAAATCTAGCCATTGATTACCCCTTAATATGTCGAAAACGGCAAAGAAAATTTCACCATTAGTAGCTCCATATTTCAAACTTTGAACTTGTCCAAAGACCTCTCCATATACAGACAAACCTTGATGATGTCTCAACCATGCTTCTAGTACTGTATGACTTGCAAGGACTTTCCACCATAGATTGTTTGGGTCTTCTTTTTTCCAGAACTTACGAGATCCACAATATATCACATCATTGATACAGACAAATCTGGCATTTGCTCCATGAATCTTTTCTGTAACAATAACTTCTTCTCCATCTTCAAAGAGATTAGCATATTTGCGAAAATTGAGAACATCATACACCGGAGTAAACAAGCCACCAGTTGACTTTTCGCTAAGCTTGGGTGGTGACACATTTTCTCCACCAGTACTAAACTCCCCTTTTATGGTAGGTTCATAGTGGACAATGCCTAGTCGTTCCATACAGTCCTGGCCAATCTCTGCCCCATCTGGTGCGGGGATTAATAAACCAACGGACCATTCACCCCTCAATTTACGAGCTTTGATTCGGCGACTTTTCCCAAGAAATTCAAACTCCTTAGTTTCTGGTACTACGCTATCTGGAGGAATATAAACCGCAAGATCTCCGTCCTTCCAGTCGTCAGTACGAACTGCACATTGAAAGTCTCCAATCATCACCAAACTGAGTGAATCAGCATTCGAATGCGGTTCTAGCTTAATTTCAACTACATCACATGTATGTTCTGGTATCGTAAACATTATTTCTTCTCCCTATCAGACAACATATCCTCGATAATTTCACCACCGAGTTTCTGCATTTCATCATCCTCTTTTCTATCCAAAACTAAATGGCAACATAATTCAAATCTTTTTAAAATATCTTTTTCAGGAATCTTTTCGCATTCACTAGGTCCATCAAATGTTTCGTAATTTTTATGTACTTGTTTACAATTTATAGGGATTCCCTCTGAACAAACTTCAACACACATAACAACATTGTTATCGCTTATATCTTCAAACCAATATTTATTATTCATTTTGATATTTGGTCTGAACATCCATACAAGACCAATTCTTTTACCTTGTTTATTAAGAATTAAACCATTTGATGGGTATATTTTTATTAATTTAAATTTATCATCCATTATTCTATATCCTCTGAGCCGCCTTTTTTGTGTGGATGATCACCTGTTAGTGGAAGACTTTTTGTGGGCCACGTTGGTTCGCCATAGACAACGTCGGGATGACCATATGGTGGTTTTCTCCGATCGATTGGTGGGTCAGCCTTAACGTCTTTGGGTTGTGGCTTAGGTAAGAACGGAATAATAAGTTCCTTACTACTTGATGATCTAATACCATCAATCTCATCCAATAGAAATTTAATAACAACACACAATTCTGATATCAAAACCTTAGGATGCTTAGTCCCCGTACAATGATTAACACTATTTAACTTTGCCTTAGCTTGTTCTATATTCATTTTCCCTCCAAAACTGACACATCTGGTCTTTCTCTATATTTCCCATTATAATCTAGCCCCATCCCTACTACGAATTCATCAGGGATATTAAATCCAACAAAATCTGCTTTTATATAATTCGGTGATTTGTTTGGTTTGCGAAGCAACACTGCTATTCTTATGCTTGCTGGATAGAACCATGATAAATGTTCCTTGATAACTTCAAGAGTTTTACCTGTATCGAGTATATCATCCACTAACAATATATTGGCATCATGTGGAATATTGGTAGGTGGAGTGATGATTTTTGGTGTTTGTGCTATCGTTGCTTTTCCTGGATATGTTGAAATTCTAATAAAATCCATCTCTACAGGAATTGATAGATGTCTTACTAAGTCAGCCATAAAAAAAATAGCACCAGTTAGTACACCGATAACAACTATAGGTTCATGTAATTTCTTACGTCCATTTCGTTCGAAATAAAAGTTATCAATTTCGTTAGCCATTTCAATAATTTTATACTGAATACTTTCTTTATGAATTATTGTTCTCATTCTATATACTCTAAACGCCTGTATAAGACGATTAATTTTGGTGGAGCCGCCCGGATTTGCACCGGGGTCCAGAAATCAGTCCAATCATGCTTCTACGTGCATAGTCGATCATTTGATTCTCGGAGCCACGAACGCTAATCGACAAGCTTTCGTATTTCCATATCCGACTATTGCTTCGCATAGATCCGGTCAAATATCAGACCAACGCTAGCCCACTGTCTTCGTCTTTCGGAATAGTAGGCGTCTTCCGATCGACGGGCTACTTACGCAGCCATTTTAAAACGAGATTCGCCGTTTAAGCGTTTTCGCCAGTTGTTTTACGAGGCCAACTGACAACCTCGGCACGCAACATAATCTTTCTCAATCCTGTCAAAACTTGTCGACCCCTTATTTATCTTCCCGCACTATCCCATTTTCTGAAATTGTACCAATAGAAAACTTTACTATTTCTGTTTCCGATTCATCCATGGTCATTACGACAACCTTATTCTTTTCTTGTACTAATCCATTGATAAGACCAAGTACTCTTAAAAACCCATAGTTAGGCATCACTTTTGTATTTTTGTCTACAAATACCTGAATGGTTGGATGATTACATACTAATTTGTTCACAACGGTTTTGTGATGAAGAAAAAATTCATTAGTAGCCTCTGGATCAGATTCAAGCAGCTCATTCAAAACTTTAACTGTGTTTTTAATCACCTAGAGACTCCCTAGCAAAATCAATCCCTTCCCAATTGTCAACACCCGCACCTTCTAGTGCTTGCAGCCATTTCTGATCTTCGATCAATTGATCATATTCAGCCTTAGAAATTGAAATCATTTCTATTTTATCTTTACCCATTTTATTTCTCTTCTATAAAAAACTACCGTCATCTATACAAACGATGCCTATAAGTACAATTACAATGACAACAAAGGCTTTAATAAATCCGAATATCATTTAGCAAAGCTCCGAGAGCAGTCTTTGCCAAGGCTTCCTAAAGCTGACGCATAGGTTCCGCTGCGACAAAAGATACATTAACCCGTTCATCATTCTCAAAATGTTTACCCAGAGTTGTTGATACGACACCTTCCATGGCCTTGGCCATACATTCTCGTTTTCTTTCGTCACTGAGATGATCCATTCCCTTTAGTTCTTTTGCATCTCTGACATCTATATCAAATAATACTGTAACTTGTATTTCCATGTTGTTTTCCATATTTTCTCCAGTAGATCTCGCGAAGCCAATGGGAGCAGCACGATGCTGCTACCTTATTATACGTCCAGCCAACCCCCGCATTCCAAAAAATCTAAGAAAAAAAGGGAGCCATTTTCCAGACTCCCGAACGATGCGCAAGGATGGCATAACTCCGTGTCGACGCCTGCTCACTGCTTTCGTTCACCAGTCTTATACACCAACCTTAGACAAGAAGTCTTCAGGAAGTATCAACCTGATCCCCATTTTTCTAGCCTTTACAGCCTTAGAAGACATACTGTCTGTATCAGCTATTACCAAGATCGTAGTGTTTGCATTTACCGAATTACTAACTGAAGCCCCAGCGGATTCTGCTAACTGACTCATTTCCGGACGTGTCTTGGGAGATTTACCTGTGAAGCAGATCGTCTCTCCCTTAAAAGCCCCATCTCTACCTAAGATATAATAGTTACATATTTTTATGTCCGACTGATCCTTAAAATTCATAAAAAAGGCCAAAGTTTCAATCTCTCTTTCGTGTTCTAATATCCAATCGCAAAAATCATGTGCTCTCGTAAGACCAAATCCTTCCAGCGATTTTATTTGTCTCGGTCTAATGTTCATCACATCATCTATCGTCGTTAGTCTCAATCCCTCACACAGATCTTTACAGAGAGATCTACCAACACCCTTGATTCCTATAGACCCCAAAAATTCAGGAAGAGAAACTGATCTAGATTTCTCAAGAGCTTCCATCACTTTCTTCGCTCGCTTTTCTCCAAGGATTCCGTTTCCCATTTCAATATTAGACCAGACATCAAGAGTCATATCCTTGTAATATAATTGTTCAATAAGATCTATCTCAGCAGCTTTAACAATACCAATTCCTAAGTTCAAAATATTACGTTTCTTAATCCACGTCATGATACGACCCAAAGATTGACCTGGACATTCGTTGTTAACACAAAAAATCTTCACCCCGTCATCATTGACTGTTTTACTTCCACATTCCGGACACTTTCTTGGAGGATAAATCATTTTTCGTTGTTCACATACACGAATACGCTTAGACAATTTAGGAATAACATCACCAGCCCTAATAACCTCAACGGTATCACCAACAGCTATGCCCAATCTTTCAATTTCATCCATGTTGCACAATGTAACACGTTTGATCGTAATGCCCCCAACGCCAACCGGATTGACCTCACCAACTGGAGTCAAAGCGCCTGTTTGGCCAACTTGCCATACTACCTTATTGAGAATTGTCTCTCCACCACGAGGCTTAAATTTGATAGCAATTTGTCCCTTTGGTCGCCCATCCCTAACACTCATTGATTTAGATTTTGCACGATCATCTATTTTTGCAACTATTCCATCTATTTCATAGAAAAAAGTATCCCTGTTATTCTCAGAATCTTTACTCCACACAACAAGATCCAAGTTATTCGACGTGAGATGATTGGGGATAAGAAACCACTGCTCTAACATCAATAGAATCTGATGTTCATACTTGAGAGACATCAAAATTTCATAACTAGATTTATCCACATCCACCAAAGCATCGAATGCATAGAATTGAAGATATTTGGCATTGTCACCAGCATGACGACGAAGAGTACCAGCAGCGGAATTCCTTGGATTAGCATCTCCCTTGAAATGTTCCGCCCAGTCATCCTTATGGATAAGACATTCACATCGGACGGAAATTATTGAGGGATGAATTGACAACGGGATATTACCGGATTTCAGAACATTTCTTGTTACATCTTCTCCCTCTTTGCCGTCTCCACGAGTGATTGCCTGAATAAAATGACCCTTTTGATAAACTAGTTCTATCGAAGAGCCATCAAGCTTATGAGAAAGACAAATGTCTGGTGATCCCTCTTTTGGAATCCAAGCTAAAAATTCTTTTTCATTATTTGCGTTATCCAAACTCCCCATTGGAATCTTATGTTTTGCCTTTGTTGTTCCAGGAACAGGTGCGCCGATGCGTTTTAGGAATGGATGGCTTGGATACATATCTCGCAAATATAAAATAGCATCATCAAATTCGGCATCTGTCATAATAGGATTACCTGAATAATAAGCCGCACTTGCTCTTTCTAACTGCTTAATGTTCATATTATTTTTCTAATCCATGTAACTCTATCATAATTTTAGCCCAATCTTCATTCTGATTATGCCACGCACCACAAACACAGAGACCTTCAAGCATATCGCATGGTTCGTTATATGCATTATATCTTTTAGGCCAATGATCTGGACACATAATAAAAGGATGATATAATATATGTGCTTTCTGTGGCTTTTCGTGTTTATCAGAATCTGACCATTCTTCCATATCTGGATTATCTTCTTCTGTCAATACTCTAGCTATTTCTACTTGAGAATATTGAGGAAGAGCATCTAATCTTGATAATTCGACATCTGCTTTCTCAATATTCTCCCAGGGGCCAAAAAGTTTCCACACACCATCTACTTCTTGTTGTGCTACGACAAAGTAAATCATTTATTTTGCTCACTCTCGAAAATTATTTTTTACAATATGGACAGATACTATCATTGGGTCCTTTGGACCATGATTTATTACAGAATTTGCAAACAGTTATGTAACACTCACAATGCGAAGAACCATTACCGCATCCATGGCAAATATCATCATCAATATCAAATTTCATCGGCGATCCCTTACCTTTATCTATATACCTTGTTTTTACGGTAGATATCTTATTTGGAGAAACAGGATTATAGTCAATTTCATCATCATCCTCTTCTTCTTGAACATCAAATTCAAAAATATCATCAGCTAATTCTGCTAACAAATCTGGAGATTCCAATTGGACATTATCACATTGATAACAACATTCTCCACTGAAACATTCCTGTTCCATGAAAAATGCCAAGACCTTCTCGTAAACAGCATTTCTTGTAGCTACGTCATCTTTGTATATAACTGTTCCGTCGCTAGTTTTCTTTGTTGCCATGTCAATTTCTATCCAAAAATGCTGTTGAGATTATCATCTGTTCTTTTCTTTGCGCCAGCTAAGAGGTCTATCACCGGTTTCGGTATTCCATCAACATACTCATGTATTTTATTGGCTAAATCACAAACAAGATTATTATCTACATAAATAACATAAACACAGTGTCCTCCTGGAGTATTCGCTTTTACCCTTATATCAGCAGTATCGCTAAATCGCTCAAAAACCACAACACATTTTTGCTCTGTATCAAATTTTACATCAATAATATGTTTATCTGTAAGAAAATTTTCTAATTTACTATTATCCAATTTGGTGATATTTATAAAAAAAGTTTTAGGATCAATGATAATAGCAATATGGATAGGATAAGAGGAACCCTCAAAGAATTCTACTGTACATGAATTATCCATTTCTAATTCTCCGAGATGGCAAGTTGACTTCCATCTGTTATATTATACGATCGGCAGATAGGTTTGTTCCATCAAAGTGAAAATATTTATGAATTACGGGATACGTGTTCCAACATTTGTTTCACCCATTAGAGAATAGGGAATTCCCAGTTCTTTGACAATATCTGATCCCTTATATGGACAGATACCGTTATTAAGATGTTTCTTCATGTTGCAATTATGACAGAGAATTTGAAATCCCTCTGGAAAATTATTATCTACTAACCACTTGAAAAATCCTGATCCCCACTTCCCAATCTTCTTGCGATGAGTATTACCTTCTCCATGAATATGATCTATAGCTAAACAGTCCGGATCTGACACACCACATCGAACACATTGAGAACCATAATGCTGAAGAACAGCTTCGCGATTTTCCTCTCGTCTTGTCTTATTCTTAATCTGGGTTGTAGACCCTTGATACCATCCGTTTCTTTTCCCGATACAGATTTGGCATCTCTTGCCTTTTGAGCTATCAAGATCTCCACCACATTGTGAACATTTTCCGTTAGCTCTATTTCTGTCATGCATAGCATTTTGACGGATATTCTGTTTATCAGAACACTGCCGACATGTAGTTTTATCTCCTATAACTTCGATTCCACACACAGTACATTGTTTCATTTTCTTACGAAGATTATATTTCTTAATATATGAATCATGGCATGAAATAGCAACGCTCTTTTTGCATTTATCGCAGAATTTTACATTATCCACCTTTTGGCCACAAGACAAACATAAACCTTTCGCCTTATTTTTCTGTCTCTGTCGCTCAGATTTTTTGGCAGATTTTTCAAGACAATGTCCACACATTTTGCGATTAGGGGCATTGGGTTTCCCGTCTCGTGGACACAGATTATTCGTCTTACGAAATTCTAACTTTTCTTTATTAGCTGGCATCTCATTTTCTCCTATTTTATTATACGCCAATGTCACCTCCGTGTTCCACTTAAAATAAAAAAATCGAGGCAGTCCGAAAACCACCTCGATTTATTGATTATTAGCTTAAAAACCGACTTACGTTGCTAAACCGGCCGGATCGGCGACATGTGTGCATTTCAAAGAATTGAAATTCGAATAGTTGTAGCTGACGACCACATTACCGCCACCAGCATCTCCACCTCCATAAGTCACAGACGCCAACTTATTCTTTGTACCAAGGTTGATACGTGTTCCCTCTTCCACCCAGACAAAAATCTTTTGATCAGTAAGGTTATTGCCACCTACAGGGTCAGATAGAGCATCAATCAAGTCACCCTCAGACGACGTTGTATCGATTGCACAAGTAACTTCGGTCGGGAATGAAACAAACCTATGATATGGTCCTCTACGACCAAGCTCGAATAATTCCTCACGTCCAAGGTCTGTTGAAATGGTAACTGTTTGAAGGTGGGCACTAAAAGAATCCCCAGATACCAGGTTCCATCCATTGGCATTGATTCCATCAATTTCAACGGGCCAAATACTTCCACTCACACCAGTAATGACACCAGCGTCATCCATACTGCAACCAGAACCCATCAAAACATTCTCACGCTGTGCAACTCCACCAGAAGCTGACAGAGACAGTGGCTCATCTGAACCATCAAAGACAGACGGAGCGAAGTGAGTAAGACCACTAGCTACCCATTGTTTGTTATTACCTACCATAGTAAGGTCTTCGGTAGAACTTCCTTCAACATTCAGGGTGTAGGTCATCGCTGATACATACATACCAGACATTCCAGCAGACTGCAATGGTACGCCTGAGGCGTTATCGAAAGTATCCGAATAGATGTTCAAAGCTATATAGGATCGTTCATTCGAACGTCCAACCAAACTGGGAGACGTTGCCTCTGGTGTAGCAAGGTGATATAGCAAAGGATATCCGTCAAGTACTTTTTGAGCTGTCAATTCAATATCGGGAATACCCTCAATATTTTCATAAAGCTCTAATTGACCTAATTCAAAGACTTGCTCAAGATTAAACGTAGTATTCAAACCTACACTTTGCACACCATGTGCAGTTATGAACCCAGATGGATGTGTCCCAGAACCAGTATGTAGGTTCAGTGGGTCCAACGGACACAAAGTATTATGCGGCGCAAAACCAATCGCCTGAATTGCATAAAAAATTCTATTATTTGGCATAGGTCACTCCCCCTTTTGCTAAAAACTATCCAACCACTCTTTTATACACCAAGTTTAAAGGTTTCCGAAATCTATTTCTATCTCCCAAACAACACGAGCCCTGAACAGTTGGGAGTTTAAAGAGTTAAGTTTAACTGGATTACTATCT
>SDBU01002536.1_pt1 | contig 24157 bp, 20 predicted proteins | sample 2277071 | NCBI WGS metagenome assembly SDBU01 (sample SAMN10397929, study PRJNA504765) | marine sediment metagenome | isolation source: marine sediment core GS08_GC12, 126 cmbsf | place: Arctic Ocean: Gakkel Ridge, Loki's castle | collected 2008
AGGTGGCGTTTGTCAAGGAACTGCAAGCTGAACGCAACAGGTCTGATCGCCTGCTGTTAAACGTTTTGCCCCGGACGATTGCTGATCGCTTGAAAAATGGGGAAAGCCTCATTGCTGACCGCTTCGACGAAGTGACTGTTTTGTTTGCCGACCTTGTTGGCTTCACCAAGGTCTGGGACAAAAAACCACCTTTGGGAATGGTCAAACTTCTCAACGAAGTATTTTCCTGCTTTGACCGGCTGGCTCAAAGATACGGCTTGGAAAAGATCAAGACGCTCGGTGACGCCTACATGGTTGTTGGTGGTCTTCCCACCCCACGCCAGGACCACGCTGAGGCTGTTGCCGGAATGGCGCTGGATATACTCAAAGAAATTGCTCAGTTTCAAAACGAAAATGGAAAGCCCTGCAGAATACGGATGGGGATTAGTACCGGCCCTGTTGTAGCAGGAGTCATTGGGAAACAGAAATTTAGTTATGATCTGTGGGGAGACACCGTGAATGTGGCCAGCCGCATGCAAACGCATGGGCTTATCAACAGGATCCAGGTGACCAGTTCGACATATGAATGTTTGAGGAACAAGTTCCGGTTTAGGAAGCGGGGTGTGATACAGGTCAAAGGCAAAAGCAAGATGCTAACATATCTTCTGAAGGGGAGAAAAACTTCAATTTGTTAGGCTTCAACCATGCCACTGGTAGATTCGGACATGCCTAACCCAAGTGTTAGTTGCTTGTAAATGAAGACGTACGTTGCAAATCCTGATTGCTGAAGATAACGTCACCTCCCGCAAGATGTTGGAAACGGTTCTAACCAAATGGGGTTATGAGCTTGTCACCGCGCCTGACGGAAACGAGGCGTATGAGCGACTGCGAGAGGCATCCGCTCCCAAACTGGCAATTCTGGACTGGACAATGCCCGGCATGGACGGCATTAGGCTCTGCCGCAAAATCCGGGAGATGAATACCTCCAACCCTCCGCATGTCATCATGCTAACCGCCCGAGATGAAAAGAAGGATGTTGTCGAAGCGCTCAAGGCGGGAGCCAGCGACTATGTTGTCAAACCGTACAACGGCCACGAACTGCGTGCACGGCTTGAAGTTGGCCGTCGTGTCATCGAGTTGCAGTCCTCCTTGGTGAATACTGTCAGGAGGCAGACTGCACAGAATCTCAAGCAACCAGAAACCATAACTGCCCTCAAAAAGCGGGGCAATGAATTAGATGAACGCCTCGGCAAGGCTCACAAGGAAGATGGTAAGACATTGCCTTCAGAAACAGCTACAAGCATCCTTGATAAGATCATTTACATCTTCAAACGCGGAGAGATCAATCTGCCTTCGAATCCACAGATAAGCATGAAGTTTAACGAAATGGCCAATAGAGGTGCTGATCTTCAAGAGATTGCACGGCTGCTGAAACAGGATGTTGCAATTTCCGCTAAACTTATTAGCGTATCCAACTCCACATATTACCGAGGTGTGACAGAAAATAAGAAATTTGGAGCAGGCTGTGGCCCGTTTAGGGCTCACTACAACGCGACAATATGTGGATGTAGTCACATACCGAGCTCTTTATACTACGAAGAATGAAAAGTTCCTGGAACTTCTGGATAAGTTGTGGGAACATTCTCTCTCGTGTGCATACGCGTCGCAGGCTACGTCCGAAGCTCTGAAGCTCGAACTGCCAGATGACGCTTTTACCCTTGGGCTGCTGTACGATATTGGCAAACTAGTCCTTTTGCAGGCTGTCGGTGAATTGCAGATGGGAAAAAAGCTTTGAAAAGAGATAGATGAAGCGGAATTGTTCAACACAATTGACACGCATCACGGCAAGTTTGGTGGCGCTCTTCTCAAGACGTGGAAGTTTTCGGACGGATATGTCCAGGTCGCTACCCACCATGATAACTTGGAGGAAGCCGATCCTATTTCAAAGGAGCTGCTGATTGTTCACTTTGCCAATTTGCCAGTGAAGTCTATAGCATATGATCTGGCTGAGGGCACAGAAGTAGACCTGGAAGAGGCAGAGTCCGCGCGTCTTCTAAAGCTTGATCTAAGATGATCTCTGAGGTCATGACCCAGACAGTAGGGCTTATGGAAAAAATGAACGGGTATTTCACATGATCTGGAGAACTCCATGTGGACTTGCGGCAGCACAGGGTGTGAACAAGCCAAGCCCTTCACAGAAGGAGAAGTAGGCAATGGAACGAATTTTGGTGGTCGATGACGAGATTGAACAATGTAACGTGTTGAAAAAGTTTCTGACTTTAAAGGGTTATGAAGTCTACACAGCCACGAACGGGCCAACGGCCATAGACGAAGTAAAAAGAGTCAGACCCCACATAGTATTGCTCGACATAAGGATGCCAGAAATGGGTGGTATTGAGGTTCTAAAGGAGATCAAAAAGACTGATCCCACCGTTGGAGTTGTCATGGTCACAGGTGTTACCGACGAAGAAGACGCGAGGAAAACCTTTGAGCTGGGGGCCTATGACTACATTACTAAACCCATCGACTTTAATTATCTGGAAACCGTTCTGATGGTGAAGATAGCGGACCTCTTAGGCTAACCCGTGATGTTGCATAAACAACACGGCTGGAGTGTGCCAAACAGCAATGAGAACAGCAAGTTGTATGGCCACCAACCCCTTCCACGCAACTACACCTATTGTGAGGTGCAGGGACGCGATGATATTCGCCGTGTTGTTTACCCCTCGGGAAAGCCGATGATATAACATCTCCTGTGTTCCCAAAGGCTCGCAATAGCTCACTATGGCGTCACCTTTGGCACCTTGGATCTGCGGTATCTTCGACTTTTGCAACGTTAGAGTAACCTCTCTTTTTTCGTAAGTTTTCGGCCCAACTTTGGCGGCTGCCCGCATCCAGCAGCATGTTTCGATCCTTTTGGCACACTGCGGGAATAAGTTCGCTCGGTGCCCTGAGAGTTGGGTCACCTATGGTCGATAGTCTGACGCATTGTCTGGATTGTTGTGGCAAGAAGTCTGAACAAATAGCCGGTAACTCTTGAAAACTGTAGAGAACCACCTTCTTGCAGCCCCAGGGCATGATTCCTGATAGGCGTATGGAAAGTGGGTCATTGCACGCTTAAGTCATTACTTCCTCAGTACCGCGCCGACAGTTGGCATGGGCTGCCAGCGTCGCAATGGGTACGGGAGTACAAAAGGATCAAAAATGGATATTAGAAATTCAAGCAACAATTATCAGTTTGGTGACGGTCAGGGATTGACACAATTTTCGAGAAATGCCGACGATGCCGTGTACAAGCAAAAGTGGCAGGGAGGAGTATAATGAGGATTCTGTTGGCAGCCAGTGACAGTGACTCCGAGAAGATCGAAAAAACTGCTAAAGACTTTGGAGACGTAACAAAGGTCTTGGATAACGCTCTAGTAGTCCCATCTATTCAAGAGGCTGCTGAAGAAGAAAAGCCCTTTGAGGTTATCATTATCAGTGACGAGTTGGAGGAATTTCCTGAGGTTCTGAAAGCCATCAGGATGACTGGGGAAGGCCAGGTTTGTGAGCATGATAGGGCAAGCGTGGTTGTTTTGACTACTACCTTTCTCGAGCGACACACGAAGGAAGTTCTTGAAAGGTGCGAGATAGAAATTAAAGGTTTTCTTGTGAAGCCACATGTTGGCACTTCTGTAGCTCGGTTGTTGGAAGAAATCGAACTGGAGAGCAATATGAGGGAACTTCACAAACCGGAATTTGACATGAAAATCTTGGCTGTTGAGGACCATCCAGTCAGCAGGAAGCAACTGCGGCTTCTATTGAGATCTGTAGCGTACATAACGACGGTAGAGTCTGCAGAAGAACTGTTCAGCGAGATTTTCTCCATTGACCCGGATCTGATAACAATGGATGTTCAACTACCTGGAGTAACTGGCATACAGGCGTGTGAACGTCTCCGAAACACACCCAGGTTCTCCGATGTGCCGGTGATATTTATCACGGCCTCTGACTCCAACGATGACGAGATCGCAATGTTCAAAGCAGGAGCTAACGACTTTGTGAAGAAACCTTTTGGGAACTTAGCTTTGAGAGCCCGTATACGTAACCAGCTGCTGCGACGGAAGGCTGAATTGGCTCTTCAAAAGGAAGCAAAGAGGCTTGAGAGGACAGTCAGGATACTCGACTGTCTATTTAGACTTTCAGAACTCGTAATGGACACGAAGGCTTCAACAGAAAAACTTGTTAGGGGTATAGTTGATGTTGTCCCGACGGCGTCGGAACGTCCGGAGAATTTGTGCGCAAGGATCACGCTTAAAGACCAGGAGTTCAAGGCGGGTGATTTCAGAGAGACGATATGGAAGATCTCGTCTCCAATCTGTGCCTATGAGAAACCCATAGGATCCCTTGACGTATGCATGCTGGAAGAGGATGACTCCTCTTATGACGGGATGACCAGTATCGTTAATGATATCGCAGGTCGTATCTCCCAGACTATCGAACAGCGCCACCATGTCCAGATGCTTAAGAAGATGACGATCACGGACAAGTCTGACTAACCTGAACAACACTCGTTACTTCTGGCAGAAGATAAGAGAGGAGCTCTCACGAGCAAAGAGATATAGAAGATACCTGTCCATGCTGTTGATTGACGTGGACAACTTCAAGCTTTACAACGATACATATGGGGACAGCGAAGGAGACCGTATGTTGGCCAACGTAGCAGCATTAATCAGGAAGGTAACTAGAGACAGTGATCTAGCGTTCCGCTATGGCGGGGACGAGTTTATGGTCATTTTGCCGGAAACTGACGGCAATGGAGCTGATACAGTCATCACTAGAATTCTAGACAAATGGAGCAGAATGGTTGAAAACGACGCTCCCTTCCTCAGCATGGGGAGGTCAACGTTCGATGGGAAGACAGAAATTGCTGCGGAAAACCTTGTGCGAGAGGCAGACGAGAACATGTACGCCTCTCGGAGAATTAAGCTCCTACCCGAGAGGCAAGGGGTGACAGGATAATTCACCAAGCTGCGGGCGAGTTTGTCCAAGGGGCACTCCACTGCCCTCGGGAGACCTATATCAAATATCGTGTAGGTAGTGTGTGATGGGAAGGCGCTATTCCCCGACCGTACCGGCTGAGACTTAGACCTCAGGCCCAGATATAAACCACAGGCCGGAAGAGTCCTATCTTTTCCCCTTAAACCAACCTGAGAACAAGAAAACAATGGCGCAGAGCACATTGTTTTGAGGCTCTCCGGCCTATCCCACACCTTCAAGTTCTCAATACCCGTGCCGATAGCACTCACAAGGCTGTGGGAGCCTCCATCCTTCCCAAAAGGGTCCTCCAGAAAGCAATGTGGGATGGCTTCTCTGCTATCAAACAAACCATAACAGGTTCCCCGGCATTGCTTTTCAACTTCTTACCCCCCATGCCGATAAAGAAAAGCAGCATGAAGAGGGCCGATTATGGAGCCAAAGCCGAAACCTGTCCACAAGCGTGGAGCTATCAACACTCTTTGCCCTCATTTTAAGGGCTGCTTTACCCGTGCTGCCAAATTCACCTGGCTGTTCTGGGATTGTTCCGAATGCCATTCCTGCCAGGCTGACTGTTTGAATTAGTTGTTTCTCCTTGCTTCAGTCACATAACCCGTGGCAAAGAGCCCGATAGATCTTTCCAGATTCAAGAGGGCTAACTGGTAGTCATATGTATTGGTAATGAGTTCGGTCTTCACTGTGCTCAGGGCTGTGAGCGCCTGATTGAGATCTAAGGAGGTAGCGGAACCAAACTGAAATTGTGCGAAGATGATCTCATAACTCTTTTGGGCCAACTCGACTTGTTTTCTCAGGTTGCGTAACGTCATTTCATAAGCGACTACTGCAAGCTTAGCATCCTCTACCTCAATTGGAATAGATTTTTTCAAGTGATCCAGCGCCAGCTTAGCTTGCCGACGAGTTGTCAGCTTTTCTTTCACGTCCCAGAATCTCAGACTTCCTTCAAAGATAGGGACATCAACCTTTACGATTGCATTCCAGAATTGGTTATCTAGCGCGTATGTCTCTTCATCGACCCAAAAATAATTCCATTCGCAATTCAGCGTCGGATGAAATTTAGTCTTTGCCAGCTTGACATCGTCCCCTGCGAGTTTGACATTGACTTTGGCAATTTCATAGTCATGTCTGTGTTCATAAGCCGTATCAAGCAGTGCTTCATAGTTCTCGGTCCGCACTGGCAATTCTAGCGGCTTAGCCACATCAAACTCCACCATCCCTATGCCCATATGCTTAGCAAGGGTATCTTTCGCGAACTTCAGATTGTTCTTAGCCTGCATCACTTGACGTTCAGCCCTTGTGACACTGAGTTCAGACTGCAATACAGCCTGCTCTCTGACTCGACCGGCTTGAAATTTGACCCGAGAGACTCTAAGGCCTCTTTCAGTCAACTTTAGTATCTCTCTTGCATTCTGCAACACTTCCTTTATCTTAACAATTTGATAGTACACATTAGCAACGTCAAACAAGATTCTTTGGATCGTTTCATGGTAATGTTCAGTGCTGCGGTCGATAGTATGAAAAGCTGCTTTTCTCTTAGGGAAAAAGCTGGCCTCATAGATTGACTGTGTTACCTTGAGATTGCCGATCCACTGTTCTTCGGGCACAGTCGGAGTGGGCCCAATAGTGATATCGTGATCTATGTAAGGCCCAGTTGTTACATGTGTGTTAGTGGTATGAGTGATCTCATCGTCCATCCTAATATAGCTTCCAGCAAAGGAAACGTGTGGAAGTATTATGCTCATAGCTTTTTTCGGAAGCAACCTGCTTTTTTCGATTTCCTCGCCAGCAATTGCAATTCGCTCATGTGACTTCATGGCAAAACGATATGTCTCCTCCAATGTTATTATTCCTGATATTCCCTGGGCATTTGATACCCCTGAGAATTCCAACACGCAGGAAAGCGTGATAACAATCACACACAACCACCTATTGCCAGGACTAAACGGCTTTTGTCTTATATACTTCATCGCAACTCCTTATGGTATCCAGGACCAAACTTCTACGAAAATAAAGCGGACGAGCCAGCGTGTAAAAGCAATTCCTACAGGCATCCACTTGGTTTCAATCTTGGCATAGCCGGTCATATCCGTTCTTAACGATGGATCCATGTCGGACAATTCACAAATCACACGAACCACTTTCCCTTTTTCTCTCAGGATTTCTCTTTGTTCGAACCTACTTTCCCGATCCGAAAGTGCCCGCCTTATTCTCCTTAGGCTCTTCTCATATGCTACGGGTGCAACGGCCGTCACTTTGCCCTCAAAACCGGTGCCGGGATGGGCCCATGCCCTGAGCTTAACCCTCGCGCCAATCTCTACCTCACCCATATCTTCTTCAGGCACCTCGATTTCGGCTATGATAGAACGCACATCCTCCACAACAGCAAACAGATCACCGACAGCAAGATATTGACCAACCTTCTGTGAGACATAAGGCGTGATGATCCAACCATCCGCCGGACTCAGCAGGGTCGTGAGCCGCAACTCCTCTTGCGCGTGGGCCAAGTTCACCTCCAAACGTCTCACCTCAGCTTCAAGGGCCTCAATCTCCTCGTCCCGTGCTCCGCTTTTTACCAAGTCCAGGTTTCGCTTCGCCAATTCAAGACGCTCTCGATCCAGGTCCCGCCCCTTCAGTGCAATTTCATATTCTTCTTCTGAGACCGCTTTATTCCTAAACATCTCTTCATATCGTTTTGCCTGAAGCACACTGTACTCTAGACTTTTAGCAATTGTCTTAACTTCCTGCTCAGCCTTGGCGATCTCCTCGGGCTTGCTCCCTCGACGAAGGAGTCTGAGTCTTGCTCTCAAATCATCCAAGACAGCTGCTACCTCCCCCACTTTCTTGCGCTGATCTCTGCCCACGAAGACAGCGACGGGCTGTCCCTTCGTGACCTGATGGCCTTCTTTCACCAGAACCGATTGAATCTCACCAGGGACTTGGGCACGAATCGCCACCTGGTGCGTTGGCAGCAGTCGGAACTCTCCTCCTGCTTCAAAAGGATAAGGAATAATCAGAATAATAATCAGCCCACCAAGCACGCAAATCCAAATTGACCGACGAAACTTGAGAGCACCAGACTGGTTCGCCAGAAAAGGTAGGCAAACCACAATTTTTCCGAATTGCTTCCTTAAGACATTTTCAAACCGAAGCCAGATGATAGCGAGAAACATGAGTGCACCGATTCCTTTCATCACACTAATTAGGTGATAGCCAACCAAACCCAGTATCAGGGGCCAAAATACATATTGAAGCCCCATCGACAGCGACCCGTACCACTTAAAACCCAGAATTTCCCGACATGTGAGAGGCTCGGGAAGTGGTCTTCGCAAAACCCACGAGCGGGCCAGTTTTCTCGACCGATTCCACAGGTCTAGCTCGTCAAGCCAAGTACTGAGCAAACGGTAGCCATCTCGGCGGAGGAGTGGTAATACATTCAAGAGAAAAAATACAAAAGACGCCAAAGTCAATATCGCCCAGAAATCATGTATGTTTGTTCCCAAAGCCGTGTTCTTCCATCCAATCAGACTCAGCCCCCAAAGCAATAACTGACAGACCAACCCTGCAGTGAGAACGCGCATTCGGGCTGCCTTTGTCATGATCCACCAGGCATCGCTTATGTCAGAATAGAAACGCGGTATGATTCTGTAAAAGAAGTATACCCCAAATTCGTATACGTCCCCCCCGTAGTGTTTGCACGCCACTGCTTTGGCAATTTCGCCCACAGGGTTCACGATGAATATTCCAAAAATAGCTACTAAGAAAAACGGTCCAAACTTGCAAAAATACTTCATCTCGTAGAGAAAGTCACTTCCGAATTTTACTGATGTCCCAATGGCCAGAACCACCACCACGACAGCACAAAGCAAAAAGACAGGTGAAAAACACCAACCAAGGTTTGCAGCTAATAGATCTAGCACGTGATCAGGATTAAATAGCCGATGGGTCTTGATTTGATCAGCTAAGGGTCTGGAAACTTGAGATGTCTCTCCACCAGAGACCAGCAAGCCTAAAGTGGTAAGTTGCCGGGTAAAGGCCTCGAGCTGATCAAGCCTCATGAGAGTCCCAAAACGCTCTTGGAAGGCCACCCGGACTGAATCGAGCTGGGTTTGCCCATCAAGTTGGCAGCAAATAAAGTAGTCCTCTTCCCCAAATCGATAGACCTCACCTGAATCAGGGTCCCTGATGAGGTAACTGAGACCCTCTCCTTCCTCAATTCGGGGGATTACCTCTAAATCCTCTCTGAAGCTGAACAATTGTGACGACAAATTCTTAACTCCTGCTCACGGGAGCAATTCAATGCCAGCTTGGCAGTCGTTCCCGTCTTCCTTTTGGCTGTTCCTCAAATCCCTTCCTTCAAGCTGCATCTTATGGCCATCCTGATTTAGTACTGTTTTGAGCCGTATCCCTAAGTAGGCATCGCGCCATTGTTGGGCACTTTACCTAAGGTTTGGTACCCGAAGCCAGTAGATAATATTCGATATTGGCTACGCGGCAGTAAGTTTGAAACAGACTTTGCTCCAGTCCGGATCGGTCAATCTCTCTGAAAAGGAACTTCTCGTGAAAGTAGCGCACTACATGCCGGAAATGACTCTTCCAGCAGGCTTCGGTAACGTCAACTACTTCGATCTCTTCGAATCCCTTGCTCCGCAAGACATTTTCGTACTCTTCCACGTCTCGCACATAATTCTTCTCAGTGCGGGCTGGCTTATTTATCTCAGCCTCCTGGTTCATGAGTATATCTGAGAGGACAAGCCGTCCGCCGCGCTTCAATACTCTCATGGCTTCTTCGAAAAACTTCTCCCTTGTATAAAAATGGAAGGCCGCCTCCACACAGATGATGTTGTCAAAGGAGGCGTGTGGAAAGTCCAACTCTGTGGCGTTCATCTGGAGAAAAGTGCAACCCGGCGCGTTGATGCTAGCCCTATCAATTTGCCTCTCAGAGATGTTTATGCCTGTGACGTTTTTTGGTAAATAGTGTTTTAACAGGTGCGCGGTGGTTGCCCCCTTTCCACAGGCCACATCCAGGATGGTTCCCTCCTTCTGAGGGACAAAGGAGAGGAGCTGCTCCATCAGATTTTCACACGCTTGTCTCTGGTCTACTGTCTTATTGTCCCAATAACCGAAATTTAAGTAGTCACTCTGCCCGTAATACTCAAGTAGCTCGGGCATAAAAACTAGACCGTCGTAACGGTCAATGATGTACTCATGCATCTCATGTTCGCTCATAGAGTACCCTCTCGCTGGTGTCTCAATAACCTAGTCAGCCCTCGCTGTGCCGACCAAAACCTGGTTTACATTCTTTAAGATGTCATCACTCAAACGAAGGCCTCTTGTGTCCCAGTGTTTACTCGTCAAGGCCAACCCTAGCAATGGGTTCTTGGCGTGATCTCAAATTAGCCCAATATCCGCAAAGAGGCTTCCCCAGACCATACCCGGCTCTCTATCTGAGCTCAATTGGATACCAACACGACTATCTTCTGCGCCTAGCTTTTGATCCACCCTCACCACCTTGCCAATAACTGGTATCTCATCGCCTCCTTCCGGCAGTCTTAATAGGACCTGCACCTCAGAGCCTAATTCAATCTCCTGTGAACATTCGATCAGGAGGCCATGCTTTGAGACATCAACAGCCTCACCCAAAACAGAGGGTTTCTCACCACTGCTGAGCTTGACAGGAACTCTGAGCAAAAACCTGCGATGTTTCCTTTGATTCGTGCCCCTGTATGCTCTGGAAATAACAACCCCCTCTTCGCCCTTTGGAACAACCAGATCAGAGTCCACGTCAAGAGTCGAACGGAAAGCAGTAATTGCTTCAATGTACTTCTTCTCCTTCAGAAACTCATCCCCTGATTCGCACGTGAGATTCAATAGTGTGAGGGCTTCGCGATATTGCTCGATAGCTTTCCCATAAAGTCCTTGAGTCGCATATACATCTCCAAGGTCTGCACGGGCAGAGGGAAACCGCACTTTCAGGTTTAACGCTGATTCGTAATGAGCAATAGCTACATCGTATCTCCCAAGCCTGTAATACACATTTCCCATCCTATGATGGGCCTCCGCGTATTTTGAATAAGAAAACAGGGCAACACGAAACTCCAGAATTGCCAGGGGATATTGTTCGAGCTTCAGATACGCTTCACCTGCTTTGAAATGGGCATCTGCCATGGCCGGATTGATTTTGGTTGCTTCACGATACTCTGCAAGCGCTACCGAATATTCCTTCCGATCGAAGTAGATATTGCCGAGAAGAAGGCGGGTTCGGGCAGCCAAAGGGTTGAGCCTTAGAGCGGCCTCCACCTCGGCTATGGCCTCAGTTTCCCTTTTCTGACCCAGGTAGATTTGGGCCAGTCTCTGATGCGCAATCGCAAGCTGAGGATTGACCTTGAGTGCGTCGCGAAACGATCGAATCGCCTCTTCATGTCTTTGCTGCACAGAATAGAGCTCTCCGAGTGCCATATTTAGCAATGCGTGATGGGGGTCGAGCTTCAGGCCCTTGAGACATACTTCGATCGCTTCTTGATCACGACCTTCCTCCATGTGGATAAGAGTCACCAAAAGGTAGGCATCTACCAGTTCGCTGTCGTTCTTGAGTGCCGATTCACACCTCTTCAGAGCTTCAGCAAACCTTCCCAGATTAAAATAGGTCCAGGCAAGGAGCAGATGCGCGCTGGTATAATTGGGGTTCAGCCGCAGAGCGGCTTCACACTGAGAAATGGTCTCGGAACTATCTCCGTTGGCAAAGTGAGAATATGCCAGCAGGAGCTGGGCTTGTGGCCCGTGCCCCAACTGGTTGACCCTCGGGATCCAGTCTGTCCACGCCTTCAAGTTATTCTTTTTCAATGTCTTTGCCCTTTCTTGCCGCTACTAGGAGGTAGGTGCCGATGTGCGGAAGGAGGCGGAATATCCTTGTTGCAATCCCCTCGTACGCCTTGACGTCAATTTGCCCTTCCAAAAACTTCTCCACAACATAACCGGCAATCCTCTTATAATGACTCTCCCAGCATTCTTTGGTGGCATCAACGATTTCCACGTCCTCAAAGCCCGAGTGCCGACACAATGCCTCGTATTCATCCGCACCTATTTGGGCGTTGTTCTCTGCAACCCACCATAGCCTGTGCCGCTTTCCCCAATCAGTGAGTAAGATATCTGAAAGAATCAACCGTCCACCCTGCTTAAGCACACGGCACGCCTCGCGCAGAAACCTCTCCCTGGTGTTGAAATGAACCGCTGCCTCTACACATATTACGTTGTCAAAAGAGTCGTCATCAAAATCCAGTTGAACGGCATCCATTTCGAAAAACGTGCACTCCGGCGCCCTCCTCCGAGCTGTCTCCAATTGCTTGTCAGAAATGTTGGTCCCAAAGACATCCGCGGCCGGGTAGTATCGCAACAGATAAGATGTTGTAGCCCCCTTTCCACAAGCCACATCAAGGATCTTTCCGCTCTTTTCCGGGATAAATGACAAAAGGCGCTCCATCAGGCTCTCGCAAGCACTCCTTTGATCCTGGGCAGTGTTGTCCCAGTACCCGTAGTTAAAAAAATCACTTTGTCCATAGTAATCTCTGCTCAGATCACTGTACATGCTTTCATCATACCACCGGTTCATTCTCCCCATCAGTTTTCGGCTCATAGCAGTATCCATTAAGAACTCAGTCTTTTCTTGTCTCTTTCTGGGAGACACCCCGGGGTTCCTTTTTGTCTCAGCTTTGTGGAGGACTTGGGGACCTCTGCGCCAACTTCCTCTGGCAAAGCATGCCTCTGAAAGAACTCCCACATCAGATCCGATGCGGATATATCCATGTTCATCTGGCCTAGTGTCCCTTCCTTTAGGAGACCGAATTTACCTCCAGGCCAGGTGTGCCCACCGCCCTCTAACTTCCATAGCACTACCTTTTCGTTTCCCTTTCCCAAAATATAGTATTCTCCGATGGCTTTGCCTTTCTTGACTATCTTCGGCTTGTTTTTCTGAAGTCCGTGGGCCTTGAGCCAAAAACGAATGGTTTCGTCCACTGATGTGAAGAACTGGCCTGGCAAAGATCGCGGACCTTTGCCCCCGGCAAAGGGGGCATACTCATCCCTGGTTCCATGAAAATGCATGACCGCCACTGGCCGTGCTGGATCACATTTGGGCATCTGCATTGGTCCGGAGACTGGCGCAATGGCGGCAATCCGGTCGGGAAGCTCACATGCCAGCCTGTAGCACATCATGGCCCCATTGGATAAACCTGTAGCATAAACCCTAGCCCGATCCACATGGACAACCTTGACCAGGTCATCAAGAAGGGCGGCAGTGAAGGCCACATCATCAATCCCGTTTTCCTGGGCCCACCCGCAACATGTGCCCGCATTCCAAGCATAGCCGGGCCAGAGTCTCTTTCGACTCTTCGTGCCCTGAGGATAAACGACTATGAATCCACCTCGATCGGAGGTCTGATTCATCCTTGAGAGGCGCCTGTGGTTCCTTGGGTTTCCACCGCCGCCATGGAAGTTGAGCACGACCGGGGTCGGGCGGCTCTTATCATAGGATGGGGGCACGTGAAATTCGTAATACCGCTTCATGCCGCCCACAACGAGCTTCCGTTTATAGTCGCCCGGCCCCAGGCCTTGAGGCCCTTGCTTTGTTGAAACCCCGCGCTGAACGCCACAAACCGTCAACGGGGTAAGGATGGTCAATATGACAGCCGCTCTGAGCATGTGTTTAAAACCACGCCCGCAATTACACAGCACCCAGGTGAAATGCCTCCTTTTTGAAGTCATCTGCTCATCCCCCTATTCATCGTTTGAAATCCATCTTACGGGCTTTTGCCTGATCTGCGCTTCTTCCGACGGCGGGCTCGGAATGCCCTGATGACAAGGTTGTCGAGCACCGTGTCCTCGGGAAGACCAGCGACAAAGCTGATCACGCTGGCCACCCGCTCTGGCGACAAAGCATCTTCTGGAGCACGGACCGGTGCGTTTTGCTCCCAGATGGGGGTGTCCACAGCATCGGGCAAGACTACATGCACCCGAATTCCATACTGTCGGACCTCTTCTGCCAAGGCTTCTGAAAGACCAATCATCCCAAACTTGGAAGCACAGTACACCGAGTCGAAAGGTCGACCCTTGAGGCCAGAAGTAGATGAGAGGTTGACAATCTGGCCCCTTTTTTGCTTCACCATAGCCGGAACGACCGCACGGTTGCTCAGAAACGTCCCTTTCAAGTTGGTGTCTATCACCGCGTCCCACTCTTCCAAGGACACCTGGTGGAGCAATCTGGGTCCACTGCCTTTCATTCGCAGAATACCTGCGCAATGGACCAAAATGTCGATTCGGCCAAAACGGTCTACTACTTGTCGGACCATCTCTGCCATGTTCTGTTCTAACCTCACGTCTGCAACAACGCCAATGGCCTCGTTCGACAGCTCGCTCCTCAGCGCTATCACCATCTCATCCACGCTCGCTTGATTTATGTCTACCACAACGATTCTGGCACCCTTCCGGGCCATCTCGTAACAAGTTGCCCTACCAATTCCGCTGGCCCCGCCGGTGATAATGACCACCTGCCCTTCGAGGTTGCCGTTGGTTCCTGTAACTTGCTCAGACATTTTGACCCTTCCAATTCCTCATACCACTATCGTGGTGTCAGGCATTGGGCCCTTGTGTCACCCTACCCTGACATGTCTCTTCAGCGGCTCAATTATAGGCGTTTCAAGCAATACATCCCCAGAGAGCGTGATCATATTAACAATGGCGTCAGAGACATTATGAGACGCAAGAATATCTTTCGGGGGAGGAAGAGGGTTTTGACTCCACATTCCAGTTTCAATGGCCCCCGGTAATAACACCTGAACCCTGATCCCGTACTGGCAAAGCTCTTTTCCAAGTACCTGGCTGAGACCAATAACTCCGAACTTGGAAGCGCAATAGGCAGAGTCAAACGCCAGCCCCTTGCGGCCGGACGTCGAGGACAGGTTGACAATGTTGCCGGAACGCTGTCGAATCATGGTCGGGATCACAGCCCGGTTAGACAAAAAGACTCCCCTCAAATTGGTATCTAACACCTCGTCCCATTCCTCCATCGACATCTGCTGCACGGTTCGCAGAGACCCTCCTTTGGCCCGCAATATGCCCGCCGCCGTAACCAGGATGTCGATTCGCCCGAAATGATCCAGTGTACGCATGGCCATTTGCTCCATGTGGGACGCCCGCCTAACATCCAGGGACAGTCCCAGAATCTCATGGTTACCTGATTTTTTCCCTATTTCCGCCTGTGCTTTGTCCAGACCCGTAGTGTTTCGACCGACCACCACAACGCGGACACCCTGGCAAGCCAGGGAGACAGCTGTGTTCAAGCCAATGCCCATGCTGCCCCCCGTAACAATGGCAACTTTTCCCTCAAGTGTTCCGTCTTGGTCGTTCATTTCCTGCCTCAAGCCAAATTCACTAAACGATCACTTCTTCACGGCCACAACCTCAAGCCAATATCTCGGCACCGTCTGCATGTTCACTGCAGTCAGAGCCGGTCCGGCTGCAGCTTGCAAGGCCTCGCTAGCTTCTTCCACGGGATATCCGCTAAGGATGATCTTAGCAAAGCCTCCATACGCACCAATCATTTCAAAGTTTCGCTGAGTCATAAACACCGTTCGCTCGTTGATGCTTTCGACTCCAAATCCGTGGTCTCGGAGTGTGTCGGTCCACTCTTGAGGTGAAGGCCACTTTTGGGAAAATGCCCCCGGAACGGTGCCACGTTTTCGTGGAATACCCTTAAGACCCTGTTTACGCAGCTCCAAATTCTTGCGCAGAATATGTGAAGCAGCCTGTTTCACCCACTCATGATGAAATTTTTCAGAACCCTTTGGCATTGTCCCTGCGTAAAATGAACTGTTGAAAGCAAATACACCGCTTGGTCTAAGCACCCGACAGACTTCGTCAACCAACCTCCCCGCCTCAGGAAGAAGATGGATGGAATTGCCCATGATGACTGTGTCTACGCTGTAATCCTTATAAGGCAGGCAATCCGCTGTACCCTCAACCAGTGTGACTATTTCCCCATTAGCCCCTTGGACCACTTCGGGTTTGCTAAAATTGCGCTTGGCAAATGTCAGCGACTCAGATGACAGATCCAACCCGACAACCATAACATCTGTTTTCTTTTCAAGAATTAGGTTTGTCATGGTGCCAGTGCCGCACGCCAGGTCTAGAATTCGCCTCGATGATGTCAAATCGATATCCTGCATAAAGGCGCGGTTAGCCTCAATGTATTCCGGCTCTTCAGAAAAAGGCTCATAGGTCATATTTACTTTGTACTTGCTCATCTCATTGTTCCCGTCATTTCCGTTCTGCTGCCTTATCCGCTTTTGATGCCGAGCAAATGACATAGTGATTAACTGGCAAGTTGTTGTTGGGCAAATGTGCCAAGACTTGAGGGTAGTAATCTTGGCTAAATCTCTTTGAAAGCAGCTTCAACTGAAGTTCTCTGCTGGCATGGAAGTAAAATCGCTTCCAACAAGACTGCGTGGCATCATGGATCTGCACCTGCTGGAACCCGGTGTTGACAAGTAGTTCTTTTAATTCCTCTGGACTATTTGCGATGTTACTTACTCTGCCGTTCTTTCCCGTTCGACGCTCTCGAAAATCGAGGATGATATCGGAAAACAGGACTCTACCTCCGGGCTCGAGCACTCGATAGATCTCCCCAAACAACTTATTTGGGTTTCCAAATGGTTTCAGCCCTTCCACACTGATCACACAGTCAAAAGAGCCCTGCTTGAATTTCAGCCTGGGTCCTTTCATCCTTTCACACGTTGCCTCAGGAACCTTCTTTCGGCATACGTTCAACTCTTCTCTGATCTTAACCACCCCGGTCAAAGAGGCATCCGGGAGATACTTGGAAATCGTTCGGGTCGTTGCTCCTCGGCCACAGCCGATTTCCAGGATCCGTTTCGGTGCGTCGGGAAGGAGAGAGAGCATTTCCTCCACGAGATCCTCACAAGCCTGAACCGGGCTCTTTGTCTGATTTCGCCACAGCCCGCAGTGCCTAAAGTCGCTGCCCTGGTAATACTCTTCGATTAGTCTTTCATTAAGATCGGCAGGATCTTCTGGGTTCTTCTTCAGCCCTTGGGTCGGACGTGCTTGCGGTACTAATTGAGCCTCTGTTTCGCCTTCATGCCACTGCCCTGTGCCCAACCAGATCTCCAGCCCCCCACGCGCATTGGGAACATACTTCCAGCCTCCCAGTCTTCGGACTGCCATGGTAGGTGCAAAAGGATTCGCCGCGCCTATGAAAAGGCCAAAAGGGCTGGAAGCCATGCTTCGCACACCATAATTACAGGGATTCCCGAAACCGTTGCGACTAACCGCGAACCATCTCGCCCCATTCCTGCTTCGCCACAAGTCGAAACCACCCCACGCACTCATGATGTTGTCCGTGCCAAACTGCTCCACAGCCTGCTTTATGCGCCTCGGCCAATTGTCGGGGCTGACATAAGGCAACCAAGATGTCACATCGTAGGTCCCAAGATAAAGCCACCCCTTGTGCTCGCACATCCACCAGAAGTATCCCGCTGTAGGACTGTTGAATCCGGCTCCCAGCCCACTGAGGGGAATCTTTAGCCCTTGGGGCGTCATTCGAGGTTCCCCGACAATCAGCTCCCATGAGTCATCGGGCCCCAACCGGAAAAGCTCGGGGGAAGCCGGCCCAACATTTCTTTCCCGATCATAGCCACCTATGATCCCTGTACCCACGTAAAGCTTCCCCTTGAATTCAGCCATGAATACTACGCCTTCGTTTTCCTTTCCGCGGAACCCCCCGTTAGAGAGGACCTTTTTCCACTTGTAAGGCGGAGCACCCTCTGCATCGGTCTTCCAGATCTGGAAACCTTGTTCGGCATTTGCTGTTCCCGCGTATAGGTACCCGTTATAGACGGCCATGAAAAACACACCTAGGTTGGTTCGATCCCCGAAAAAGGGTTCACAGGCCAATTCCCAATCGGAGTCTTCAGGATTCCGACTGACAAACACGACCATCCTGTCGGGAACGTTGCCCGAGAACCGATCTCTGGTGGCCCCGGTTGGAGCAATGAACAGCATTCCCTTAAAGGAAACGATCGAACGGATCGAGGTGACCGTCGAATCACCCAGCCCAGGCTCTGAAATCTGTTCAAATCTCCGGCCGTCCAATGACCGTAGCAAGACCGGTCCTGGCCCCAGCCGGGAGGACCAGGTAGGGAAGTATAGAGCTGGAGATGGGTCGTTCTGCCCTTGATGGATAGTCATCCCGCGGAAGCCGATGGACAGGGGGACCTCAAAGCCTTCACTCCCCATGATCATGGGAGACTGAAAAACGTTTTCCCATTGCTTGGACGCAGGATCGTAGCTCCAGATCTGGCCCCGCAGATCCAAGTCATAAGGGCTTTCAGGATGGTCCACAGGCCAAGCTTGAAATGTTCTCTCACGGTCACCTCTGGTAAACCAGAGAAGGTGTAAGACGGCTCGAGTCGTTCCCACATAAAGCTTGTCCTTGAACCATGTCATGGAATGTGGGTAGGAATTGAGTGGGTCACCAAATCCATTGGGTGAAATCTTTCTAAAGTTTCCGGCCCGCAGTCCAGGCAGATCCCTGGACCCCTGAACCCCCTCAACACGCTCCGGCCTTATCCGCTCAGAAGACTTCAATGTTCCCTCACCATGGGCATGGGGTTTTCGTTATCAGCATCCACGATGTCTCTTCCCAGCATATGCATGAATTCCGCAAAGGATCGGTGATGATTTCCCTCTGGCCAAAATTCAATACCAAGACCGTATCCGTCTCCTATTTCTCTTCTGTTTGCCCTGACGACTCTTCCTTTTGTCAGTGTACTTGGGCTGTCTTCGTCCAATACGGCTATGAGTTCAAGCTGTGAGTTGACTTCCAAGCATCGTGGACATAAAATCAGGAGGCCAGTCATGGAAGCATTCAGCACTTCGGCCGGATAACTTTGGCCAGTGGATTCTCGAAGATCCAAACGAAAACTGATGTTGTACCTCTTTTGCCTTCTGCGTTCTGTAACAGGGTATTCTATCCGGCCCCCTATAGAAGAGACAAAGTCAAGCCAGCTTTGAAGGAACTCACCGGGCTTCTCCCAAGGATGGGCGTGGCCCGCATTCTCTACGTACACTACTCTCACATTTGGCAGGCACTCTCTCAGGACGTCGCCAGAGGCCTTCCACCTCGATTCCATCCCGTACGTCACCAGAGTTGGGTTTTCAATTCTCAGGAGATCCTGCATTGAAATCTCTCTCAAACGAAAATCCTCTCTTGCGGTGGTACTGTTCAGGAGCTTCAGCCAACGCTCTACTGTCTTCGCCGACCCTCTTCCGTAACCATAAGGAGAATAGGAGGAAACAGCGCCCAACGCTTTGGCACGACTCCTTATTTGAGGGCAAGCCATCTCTTCAAGAATTTTCAGTTCCGGGTAAGGGTCGTCACGGCAAATGCTTATGCCTGCTTCTTGCAGTTCGTGCAGCAATACTGGATAGCAGGACCGCCAATCTGAAGCCTGTCCACTGATGGGAACATCCGCTAGGGTCAGCGAACGGAGACGTTCTGGATGGCGAGAGGCAAAGGTGACGGCGATCAACCCACCGTAGCTGTGACCCACGAGGTGAAAGGGCGCGAGTTCCAGCTGTTCTACGAGACAAAACAGGTCCTCAGCCATCTGTAGGTGGGTATATCCGGCTGGAGGCATGCCACTCTTGCCATGCCCACGCAGATCACAGGCGGTCACTCGATACTGACGCCTCAAAGGCAGAACAATACCAGAGTACCAGAAGGCCAAATTCGATGCCAATCCGTGAATCAGAACCACATCGGGCCCTTCTCCCGTTTGGACATAGTAAAGATCTGTTCCATTGATTGGTATGTGTGGCATCTGCCTTGTCCTTTCTTATTCCACGTATCCCAGGGCCCGGAGTTGCGTCAGAATCCCCTTTTCTTCATCCTCCGTGTATGGTGACTCTGTGTGTTCCAAGTCTGCCTGACTCTTTCTTGCTTCCGCTCCCTCACCGATAGTGACAGGATGATCCTTGAGATAGTCCGGCCTTATAGCCTCCGTGGTCAGCCGCCCCTCAAACGCACTGGGGATGGGTAGGCCAAGGCTATAGAGCAGCGCTGGCGCTACATCCAAGATGGAGGATTGTTCCAAAACCTTACCACTACGGATCATAGGGCCATTCGCGATAAAAACGCCATCCGGCCGGTGGGTACCATTGATGGTCGGCGGTTTAAAAACGATGGGCTCTTCGTTCACGATGGACACGAAACTGTGATCACTTAGTGTCAAAAGGAGATCTGGCGCCTTTTCCATGGCAGGGCCAGGAAATGCCTCTTCCCGTACACGGATTTTCGTAATGATCTGCTCTCCAGTTGATGGGTCTCTGAACTCCAAGAGCTCCTTAATCAGCCTGTCTCTGATGGCGAGATATTCCTCGGTGCTCATTCGGTTCTCTCCAGGCTCTCCCATGGCCCGTATGCAGACTCCGTTGCTAGCAGGTGTACCCACATAAGCAGAGGTTTTTGTCCAGTCCACGCTCGCAAACGACCATTCATGTCTGCACCTCTTGACCTTGTGACTCTCGTCTTCTCTCCAGGTCAGGTAGCCGAGCTTTTCGAGCAGGACATTGATATGAAATACATAGCGTGTTGGCCCAAAACCATGATCCGAGGTAATGAATATATTGGCGTTGTCTCCTGCCTGGGCAACTATGTCGCGTATGTAACCATCAACATCACGAAAATACTGAAGGACATAATCACGCATCCTTTGTTCCCAATTCTCCCATGTGGTGGGCATATAATCCGGGTCAAGAAACCGCCAGCACAAGTGTTGCAGCTTATCCACACCGTCAAACACGATGGCTGTCAGATCCGAAGGCTCATTCTTCATGAGATGGCCCAGTATGTTGAACCACTGATAATCACGCCGGATGGTTTTAGATACCCAATCCTTTTGCTCCTTGGGACTTAATGTTTGCTTACGTATACCTATAACCTCGTTTGCCTCCGTAAAGGTCAAACTAAAATGCTCTGGATCAAAACCTGGAATGGATTTCAGGGTTTCAGACAGTCTCTCGGGATATACGCTTTTCCTGATATGACGCCACTGAACCATGCTGGGGATCGCTGAACCATTGATAGGCTCGGGCGGGGCCATCATGGGAAAGTTGAGGTGAGTGACCTTCAGGCCATGCCGACTGGCCATGGACCATAGGGTTTCACAGAGGATATCGCTCGAGTTATAAAGTGTGAAGTAGAATGCCCCCTTCCGTTCTTCCCACCGCACGAACTCATAGACCCCATGATGACCGGTACTGCGCCCCGTAATCATGGAAATCCAAGCCGGAGGTGTGAGGGGATTAGGGGTCGAAAAGAGCCTTGCCCGGAATCCCTTTTCGGCAAAATCCTTTAGAAACGGCATGTATCCCTCTTCCATCAGTGGGTCGAGGACCGTAAAAGTGGCTCCATCCAGGCCTATTAGCACCGTAGAATTCACGAAACCGTCCTTTCTAGAGATACTTGAGGAGGAAGTCAACTACCTCCTGAACGCTGATATCATCCCGATATCGGCCTTCAATCATTAACAGTTTTTCAAAAGGCAGATCTTTGCGATCAAAGGTCTGCTCAACCTGGACAACAAACTGAACAACGTCAATCGATTCGAATTCAAGTTCCGATATGATGTGCGTGTCGGGCCCAACCCCTCCTGCAAACTCGATTTCCCAATCACTGGTCACATCGTCAAGAATCTGAACAATTTCCTTCAAGATCCGCTCTTTCGATAATTGACCTGCAGAAACCAAATCTGTGATGTCCGACATTATGTTTGCCTCCTCTAGTTATGACGGTTTCATTAAATTTCCACAGCCTCAAAACAACTCCAAAAACCCAAGATCTGCGCCCCGTACACAAGCGTTTCCTACTGCCTCTCTTCATCCCCTTTGACGAGCATAGCGCTGGCAGAGACAAATTCGCCTTCACTAAAGCTGTAGGCCTTAAGAAGTCTCTGCGTGAACTGAGGAAATTCCAGGGCCAATTTACCCGAAACCTCCATGGCCACAATTCCTGTTTCTCGATCTATGTCTCGCACTGTCAGATCTCTAGGCCCGCCAGGTAGCCCCCTTCCTAGTGCCTTGGCAACAGCCTCCTTGGCACACCACACACGCAGAGCCCACTCTTCTGAACCAGACATTCCCTGAGCTGCAATCAGTTTTTGCTCCATGGAGTCAAAGGCAAGCTCTTCAAAACCCCTACTGACTCGATTGGTGCACTCGATATCAATGCCCACGCTCAAGTCTTTCCCCCCATCCGCGGCAACGGCGACGGCAGTACCTTGGGAATGAGACAATGAAAGCGATGGCACCTTTTCTACTTCACTGACCCAATTTCCAGCAGCCATTGGCTTGCCGTGGCCGTCGTTCTGGATCTCAATGTCAGCAGGCCATACGTCCATGTTGCTATGCTTTCTCAACAGCAAACGGACGGCTTCTTTTGCAGCCACCCTGCCGAGCAGCCATTCAGTGCAACGTTTTTCCGGTCCTGATAGCTTCTTGGCCCAAATCTCGCGCTCTCGCCGGCTTAAAACGATGTGAGCCACAACGGCACGTATGACCTGCCCATCTGTCCCGCCAAATGCCATGTCCGCCCCGTTCAAACGGCAACAAGTCATGATTTCTGCGAGCGCAAAGGGCTCTATTGGTGTTTGCCAGACAGTACTTAGCATGGTCTCCCGGGAACCCCGGTAGAGATGGAGTATCTCAGGCATGTTGATCCGCTTGTGTTTAAGACCCCTCAGTTGTACCTGAATGGGACCGTCTGGTTTGACTAAATCAATATCAGATCGGATATACGTGCCCCCCTCAAGACCAATGCGCGCTTGGCAGGTAACTGTCAGGGATTCCTCGGAAGGGGCAGCAAAAAACCGGATTTCTTTTACACCAACAGGAAAAATAACAAAGTTCGTGTCAAGACAGTTGGCAGCCCACAAGCCCACTGCCTGACCAGCACCATCAAGCAATACAGGATCACACAGGAATACTGGGTCAGATGTGTTCCGAAAAAGTGTCCCTTTGGGAGGCTTTTTCAATATCGCTTCCACTCCATTTTCTCCGCAACGCTTTATGGCTGAAATGCTCCTGAACGCTGGGCCATGAAACATGGCGTACGGGTAGAATTGCTCTGGAGGAATGGAACACACTTTCTCGGATGCTAACTCAAAATCCGTCCTGACAGGAGATTCAAAGCAGTGATCACCAAAGACCATCTTGCCTTCTACGGCTAACCGCGACTCGGTCTCAACAACATCAGATTCTGCAATCTGGAGTTGGACACGGGCTTCAGTTGAATCTGAGTCAGCCTTTGCACTGATTTCCAAGATCACTTTTTCTTTTTCCAGTACGACCCAACTGTGGGCCTTGACATGCTTCATCCCAACAAGCACCTTTTCAGGAAACAGTTGTGCAGCAGCCTCAGCCATGATTTCCAGACTCATGCTCAACGGAACCACCGGCAGTGCTAACAGCGTTTCATCTGCTTGTGAAACCTTTCCTCCAAGGGTGTGATCCTTCAGGAAGACATCCTGTTGAAGATCGAGTTGCCGTCTGATGACCACTTCTCTACCCGGTATTATCCTCGTAATCTTTCCAGTAAGAGGAAGAACCGAAGAGTCATTTGAAATCTCACGACTCGGAGAAACACTTTCCGGCTCACTGGTCGCTCTTGGTTCATCAGGTGTCCATTCGGGTTCCTGCGGCTGCTGAAAAGTGGGGGTTCCAACTTCAACCACATCGATTCCTGTCGAATCCCTGCCTGCTAGGTATGTCTCCATGACCTGTTGCTGAGTTTTGAGAAAACCTTCCATCGTCCGCAAGTACTCCTGCATGACCTTGTCATGTTCCTGAAAATCATATGAGCAACGCGCTCCAACGTCCTCTTGTCGACTAATGTCTGTTTTGGTAGGAGACATAACTTTTGCCTCAACCGTTTGTTCAGCACCCGCGGTTGAGTAGTCATTATCTTGAGTCCCTGAGGTGCTTTGTTCGTCAAGCATCTCAGAAAAAGCCGGCTCTAGTCTTTTATGTTGCCCGTGAGGGTGCTTAGCTCGAAAATCCCTTGCTTCTTCCTCTCCGAGGC
>SDBU01002537.1_pt1 | contig 24154 bp, 22 predicted proteins | sample 2277071 | NCBI WGS metagenome assembly SDBU01 (sample SAMN10397929, study PRJNA504765) | marine sediment metagenome | isolation source: marine sediment core GS08_GC12, 126 cmbsf | place: Arctic Ocean: Gakkel Ridge, Loki's castle | collected 2008
CAATTCATTTGCAAGCAAAACTTCTGAGAGCTATTCAAGAAAAAGAGTTTGAAAAAGTAGGTTCTACAACTCCCATAAACGTCGATATAAGATTTATCTCTATCACCAATCAAGATATAATATCCGCTATTAAAAACAATCAATTCAGAGAAGATCTATTTTACAGATTAAATGTTATTCCTATTCATATCCTTCCCCTAAAAGATAGAGTAGAAGATATTTTGCCCTTAGCTAACTACTTTTTATTTAAATTCTCAAAAGAGAATCATAAATCCTTAAAAATGCTTACCCCAAAAGCTATAAAAAAATTAGAGACTTACGTCTGGCCAGGTAATGTCAGAGAGCTTGCTAACATCATCGAAAGAGCTGTTGTTATGGACAAATCTAAAATTATCGATGTAGATCATCTAATTTTAGATACGCCTATAAATAAATCTCAAAATAAAGAAAATTTATTAGATCAAGAATTTACAGATAAAAAACTTAGTGATATTGAAAAGACTCTTATTTTAAAAACTTTAGCAAAATATAACTACAATCGATCTAAAACTGCTAAAATCTTAGGAATAACAACTAGAACTTTGAGAAATAAACTAAACTTATATAACTTCAAAAAAATCCAAAAATATTAATAAATTATAACCATTAACCCAAGTTCATGTAGCGGTGCAAGTGCTTGAAAATGAAGCAACTCTGATAAATGCTCAAATTGAAGAAGTTGTTGATAATATAGCTTTTATCCTTTTTTCGTCTAATCTAAAGATAGACCAATCCTTTGCTTGTTTTGCTCCAAATTTTTTATAAAAATTTATTGTATTCATATCTCTTTGTAAAACACGCCAGTCCATTCTACCACATTTATTTTCTTTTGCCTTTTTAACACAAAATAAAAATAAATTTTTTCCAAATCCTTGAACCCTTTTGTCTTTTAAAACAAATAAATCTTCTAAAAATAAGGTAGATTTACCCAAAAAACTTGCATAAGCTATATAAAAAATTACGCATCCAACCGGTTTACTTTTAAAGGTCTCAATATATGCTTCACATTTGGGATTGCGAACTAGCAAATCCTTTTTTAATCTTAGCATTGCTATATGTTCAGGAGGCTCATGCTTCAAATATTTTGCTAATTTTTTAATCATAAAAATTAAGTCTTTGAAATTATTTTTGTCGACTCTAACAATTTTTAAATCTTTCATTTTCTCTCTCTAATGTGATTTTATTCTTTAATAATCGAATTAGCATTGTTTTTTTCTTTTTACAAGATTTTATTTTAAATTTTTAAAGTCTAAACAAGAGATAAATTAGGTGAGTTTGAAAGAATTAAAAATAACACTTTCATTTTTTATTCACTACTATTCACTATATCGTTAACAGTAAAGTTGAGTTATTTTCAAAAAATCTCAGTTATTGAAACAAAAATTAAATTTTACATTCTTTCAAAAAAAGATCGTTAACTTTTAAAAGATTTTGAATAAGCTCTTTAGAGTCGCTCTCAAAAAATTGTTTTAAAGTATAATTTTGCTCTATTAGAAAATATTGATAGGCTATTTCATCTTTTATCTCTTCTTTGGCTAAAATAGCTTTATATTCGGGATCATTTTTCAAGATATCTAATAGATAATTTTTGCAATTTAAAAAGCTATTTTTTAGCTTTAATTTCAAAACTTTAAAATCTTTTGTTTTGGCATATGTAAGCATATTTTCTTGAGATAGTGTGTGAATATAAGCTTCAAAATCAAAACTCTCATTTAGATATTTTTCTTCGATTTCATCTATTGATAGATCTTCAAAAAAATCTATTTTAAGACCATTTTTAGTAGCATTGATAAATTTTGTGTTTTTGTGTTTTTTCGCAAAAGTTACGAGCCATTTATTTTCTATTTTCCATTTTAAATTTGAAAAGACTTCTTTGTTATTTCTATTTTTTGTTAGATATGGTCTTTCGCCAATATCTTTTTGGTTTTTATTGAGATTGTTACCAATACTGGTATTATCAATACTGGTATTGTCAATACTAGTATTGTCAATAATGTTTGATGCATAATATTTATCTTCTGTATAGGCGAGATCTACTCCATCTAAAATGATGGGATTGCAGCCAAAAAGTGTTGCTAAACTCACACATATTGTTGTAACAGATAGAGCAAGATCATCATGTTTACTTTGAAGATATTTGCCCGATATCTTTAGTTCTTTATCTAGCCATACTTCAAAAAAGGATCCGATAGCTGCTTTAATATAGCCTGTTTGACTATTAAAGGTGTTAAATACGCCACTGTTTACTCTTGTCGAGAATAACATTGGCATTTCAAAAGAGAGTGAGTTTTTGAGCCTTTTAAACTCATCTAAGTTAGGGTCAATAATAACTCCTAGATGAGGTTTGATATTTTGATTGGTTGAGCAGATAGCAGAACCGCCAGCTATAATTAGAGCTTTATTAGATAGAGTTTTTAGCTTTTCATAAGAGTAGTTCAAAGATGGACCAGCGCCTAATATAATTGCAGGCTTATCTTTGAGACTATTTTTAAATTTGTTTACTAAAAAAGAGGATTTTAACTTATCAATATTTTTTATGAAATTTTTAAACATTTTATATGAAAAGAGCTGATCGTGATTTGAGAAAAAAGAGATTAAACTTTTTTCAATTATACTCTGTTTTAAATCTTCAAATTTTTTAGTTTTTTTAAAAAAAGTTACAACATCTATATTTGCTTTTAAGTTTTTTTTCGTTATCTCATCTAGATCTTTTATGTTTTTAAAAAAATGAAAACTAACATTTTGTTTTTGTAAAAAATCAAAAGCTATTTTTGTATGAAAAAATCTATTTAAATCATCTAAATTATCTTCTAAAAAAATGAGTTTTTTATCCTTTTCATTAATCCACTGGATTAAATCGAGATCTAGATCTGGATTTGTCACATCTAGATGTGAATCTGGATTTGTCACATCTAGATTCAGATCTATATTTAAGCATTTATAGATATAGAGTGTGTCTAGAGATTGTAGATCTTTTTCAAAAATATTTTTATTTGAAAGTTTTAGAGATTTTCTTTTTTCTACAAGGGTATTTTTTGAAAGTAATAGTAGATATAGATATGGAAATCTCTCCGATATGATTTCTAAGTTTTTTTGATAAATGCTCATAGCTCAAATTTAGTTTCATCTACAAGCTTTTCATTTGTATCAAAGATATTGTCTTGGATTTTTTTGCCACTATCAAAAATAAGATGTCTTTTTAGTTTTTCGTTTTCATAAAAAAGTTTTACCTCACCATGTAAAAGACCCATATCGTAGTTCATTATAGTTTTAATAGAGCCATCTTCAAAATAGTAGATCTGCTCTGTATGCATCTTATCATCTACGTATTTTTCAATAGAATAGAGCTTTTTAGAGCTATAGTATTTTTTAGCTTTTCCATTTTTTTTGCCTTCATAAAACCAACTTATTGATAAAACATCTCTGTTTTTAGAGTAAAAAATGCTAGGGCCATGCAAAAGCTTTTTATGATAATTTTGTTCAGCTAATATTTTTTTATCTTCATAATAAAGAGATTTTTTCTCTACTTTTAGATTTGATTTAAGATCCAATGAAAGATCTTCATCATAGATAATTAGCTCATTTCCATTTAGTTGATATTTTTCTGTCATAAAATTTTTCCTAAAAGATTTAAATGCTCAAAAATTACATTTTTGAAAAAAAGTAGTTTATTTATCAAAATATGAACTTCATGTTTTTCAACTTGTCTTAAAATTACATGTTTCCATATCTGCCACATCGGCTCTAAAAGATGGGTATAGACAATCTCATTTTTAAGTTTTATTAAATCGAAATCAAAGATGTTTTTTTCAATATCCTTTAGATACTCATCGCATATTACATCTGAGCTTTGATAACTTGTTTTTATTATAGCTAAAATATCTAAAACTTTGGTTTTGTCGATTTTTTTTGAGCTCTGATTTGTAAATATACTGTGAATTAGTCCATCAAAATCCAAAGAGTCTTTTTCAAAATCATTTAAAACATCTAAAAGTTTTAGATTTTTTAAATTCTCAATTTTTAAACCGCCCTCTGTCGCATTTATAAATGTTGTATCTTTATTACTCTTTGCAAACTCTTCTATCCAATTTTTTGCTAAAATCCAATCTTTTTGCGTATAAACATCTAGATTATTGATATCTTTTGTTTTGATTTGTTTATAGTTATCTTTAGTTTTTACAGCCCCTTTTGCGTATTTATTGTTTTTAAAACTCAAGTCTAAGCCTACTGTAATAATCGGATCGCAGCCTAAAAATTTTGCTATTTTGATTAAAAAGGTTGTAACTGTCCATCCAGCTTCTATTGTCTCTTGCTTAAGATTTAACTTTTCATATATCCAACGCTTTAGAGGATAGAGCCCATAATCAGATAGAAGTATTTTCTTTCCATTAACTAAAGAAAAATTATTATGATTTATCTGGTTTTGATAAAAAAATGGTTTTTCAAAGATATTATTTTGTTTGAATCTTTTAAAATATGGCTTTTGATCTACAGACGAGCCAAAATGAAATCTTATATTTTTATTGGATAAGATATTCAACGCAGAGCCGCCTGCAAAAATCAAAGCTTTATCGTAAAACTCTTTTAAAAAATGTGCATTTTTCTCAAGCGTAGGCCCAGCCCCTACTATAACAGCAGGTCTGTTTTTAAATTTATCTTTAAAATTTTCAAATAAGAAAAGCTCATCTGTTTTTAAAAGATTGTTATAAACGTTTTCAAAAATATTTATCCCAAAATCGCTATATAAATAAGATGTTAAATTAGCGCCTAGATGAAAATTTTCTAAAAAACTCGCTATTTTTGAAAAATTATCAAATCTTGTTTCTTTAGAGCTTTTTACACATTTAATATTTAAATATACAAAATCCCATGCGATTTTCTTTAAATCTTTTTCAATATCTTCAATAAATAAAATATTTGCTTTTGTTTGAAATAGCTGATTTATGTGCTTTTCATAACTACTGAATTGCTCTTTGTTATCTTCTAAAAAATATAGCTTTCTATCTTTTTTATCCAAAAGCCAATCTTTTAAAAATGAATAAAATTTGTCATTTGCAGTGCCGTAGACAAATATAGCATCTGTGTCGTGCAAGTCTTCAAAAAAAATATCATCTAACTTTTGCATATTACTTTTTGGATAAGCTCATCATAGCTTGGTAAAAAGTTTACTGAGTTATAGCAACTCTCTTTTATATTATACCAATATGTAATAATTTCATATCTATTTGCTATTGCAAGAAAATATGCTTCAACTAAATGATTATACCCTATTACTTGATCTATAGTAGTCTGATCTAACTTATCTGCTTTACACTCTATCATCAAAAGAGGATACAGCGGATAATTTGGCTCGATATCTTTGCCAAAACAAATAATATCCGCTCTTCTTTTTTTTAAAGTAATATCTTTGTTTTTTAGATGATCTAATTTATTTAGATCTTTTTCAACTGCTATCAAACTTTTAGGGTAACCTAAATGTTTTGTCATCTTCAAAAGCAAATTTTGCCTAACTATCTCTTCTGGCAGGGCTAAAACATTTCTCTGCCTTATAGGATCATAGATTCGATTCTCATTCAACTTCAACAATACCTAGATTTTCATCTTCTCTTTTATACATCACTTTTAGCTTTTGATCTTCTTCGCTTTTATATATCAAAAAATGCTCTCCTCCAAGCTCTAGTTTCATAACAGCTTCTTCTTGCGTTAGCATTCTAACTGCCATCGTATCTTTCGCTACAACTTTTGGGATGTGATATTTTTCCATCTCTTCTTTGAAATTTGCTTCTTCAATTTCATCGTTTATATCTTCTAACTCATCTATCGGTGATAAAACATGCACATGCATGTCTACTGTCGTTAGATCTTTATTTCTGTGAGATTGCAGTTTTCCTTTATACTTTCTAATTAACTTATATAGCTTATTAAACGACCCATCGATCGCTGCATATAAATCAACTGTAGTGGAGTGGACTTGGATTCTGTAATGTAAAAATTTTATAACTATTGCAGCTGTATGTGCAATCTTTTGAACATCTAGCGTTACGACAATTTCTAGAATGTTATTTGTAAAACGCTCTAGTTTAGAGATTTTCTCTAAAACATATGTCTCCATTGGTTTTGTTATTTGAAGATTTTTACCTGTAATCTCAATAGAATACCCTTCAGTTTCAAATTTTGATTTATCTACCATATTATCTCCTTCATAATAAATTGACAAAATTCTGATTTTTTACTTTAATATAAATATATTCATTGTGTTAAGAAGTGAATATATACAAGGTTTATAAAAAAAAACAACAAACTTTAAAAAGATGAAGTGGAAATGAAAGAAAAAATTCATGAGTTTACTGGCAAACACCTTATGGTAAATTATATGAACTGTGATAAACAAGCTTTAAATAATTTTAAAGAGCTTGAAAATGTGATGAAAAAAGCATGCATGGCTTCTAAAGCTACTGTTTTGAATGCTATTAAACATCTTTTTCCAGTAAAAAATTCTGATATTATTGGTATGTCTATGGTTTTGATTCTATCAGAATCTCATGCCTCGATACATACCTATCCAGAATATGATTCTTGTTTTGTTGATTTTTTTACCTGCGGCACAGAGTGTCTGCCAGAAGAGTTTGATAGAACTATGAGAGAATATTTAAAACCTCAAATCGTAAAACCAAAACTTTTTTTTAGAGATAATGATGTTATTAAAGAGCACTTTTTGCTTCCTCACCAAAAAAAATCTTCAAAAAATTTTTTAAAAGAAATCGTTAAAAATTTTGTGAAAAAATAGATCAAAAAGATCCAAGTCCAATTCCTAATCTAAAAATCAGCCCCTTTTTTAAAGAAAAGCCAGCTACATATCCATTTGATTTATAACCTACCTCTGAGAAAAAAGAGATTTCATGTTTTTTTGAAAATTTTCTATCATAAATCAAATAAGACGATATTCCAAATCTCATCTTATTTAAATCAGTCTCGCTATAGCCTACCTGAACATTATCAAATATAAACAGAGCTGATTTTGAAAAAATCTTGGGTTGATAAAAAATATCCGCTCTAAAACCCAACGTATTTAAATTAAACTTATATAAGTTTGGATATTCAAAACCGAGCCCAAAATAGGTATTATTATTGTGCTTACCAGCTCTAAAATATGAATAAATTGCTCTATTTTTATACGACATAAAATTTTCTAAATAGTATTCCGGACCAAATGGAGTTAAACCTAATCTCAAATTAGGTAAAAATCTCACATCTTTTATTTTTATCATCGGAAAAGATATATCTTTTCCCGTAAAAATATAATAAAAAAAGGCACCAATTGTATAATATGTTGTTGGATCTACAAAATTAATGAGTGATGCTATTTTCAAATCAGATTTTGTTAAATTATCATCTGTATAGGTATTGTTTAACCAAATAAGATATCCTTCAATATCATGTCCCGTATCTGCAAAAAATATCGAATTATCCATTGAAAGAACATAATTTGTAAGATCATGCTGAGCTTGAAAATACAATATCGATTTTTTAGGATCTACTCTCAATGAGAGAGCCCATTTCATTTTTATTCTATTTGCTAATATTGCAGTAGCTTCCACGCCAGCTGAGCTAATAGCTGTTACTTGAAACGATGTTAAATCGCTATTAAAGTTATAGTTAGTTGCGCCTCCCCCTTTTCCATAAGGCTGAGGCAAATCAATTTTATATTTTCTAACTTTCACTCTACTAGATCCAATATCTCTTATTCGATAACCATGGCCAAAAACTTCATGTTGAACAACAAGCTCTAACTCAGATAGAGGCTGCCAAAAAAGAAACATCTCTAAAAGTCTTGCAGAGACATATAAAAATTTCATCTCTGGCTTTATAGGAAGAGACCAATTTAGAAATTTTTCAATGGACTCATGAAATGTTAATAGATTTTCAGCTCCAATATATGGTGAAAAATCTATATCCGCTTCTAAATAATATGTTGGTAAATATTTTGCTTCTTCTTTTTTTTCTATATTTTTTTCATTAGCATTTAAACTAAAAAATGCTGAAATGAGCGCTATAATTATTATTCTTTTCATGAACTTTTGAGCATACTTTTTAAAAATTAGAAAGATTGTAAATAAAACAAATATAAAATCGCAAATTAAAATAATTTCTTTACGAAAATAAAAAAAAGTAAAAAAAACTTAAATTAAAATAAATAATTATTTACATTACTCATCTTTTATTTTTTTAATCAAAACTTAGGAGTTTTTTATGAGTTTCAATATAAGTGGTGTTTCTTCAGCTATTTCTACAGCTATTTCTACAGTCTCACCTTATCTACCTGCTCTTTGTCATCTAGACCCCGCGTCCTCTACTATATCAGATAATGACAAATTACTTCACTTTGCAGGGTTAGTTTTAGGTACGTTCGGTATAACATACAGTTTATTTTTGGTAGCCTCTGAAAGAAGAAAACATGTTGCTTGTCATCTTTTTTTATCCGCAGTATCAATAACTTCTTTAGCTGCTCAATATCTGTTGTTGAATACAATACCATTTGAAAATGCTGGTGGAAATGCAACTAATTTTACAAATTCAACTTCTTAATAAATTGGTTATTTTTTTGAACTAGCCGCAATAAATGCGGCTTCATATAACTTAGGAGTTTTTTTATGAATTTCAATATCAGCATTGTTTCTTCAACTATTTCTACAGTCTCTCCTTATCTACCTGCTCTTTGTCATCTAGATCCAGCATCTACTACTATAACTGAAGAGGAGAAATTATTTAACTATGCAATGTTAGCTTTAAATACACTAGCTTTAACGAGCAGCTTATTTTTTGCTTTTTCTAATAGAAAAAATTTAAAAGAAGTTGCTATATCACTTGGGTTGCCTGCTGTAGCTGTAATTTGTTTCGTTGCTCAATATATGGAATTGAATTCAATACCATTTGAAAGCACTGGTCGAAATGCAACTAATTTTACTAATTCAACTTCTTAATAACCTGGTCGATTTTTTTAAATAAAAGCTCGCTCATTCCCCTTCCTTTAGGGCAATAGTTCACAAAATCGCACCGGAGAGGACTCGAACCCCCAACAACTTGGTCCGAAGCCAAGTGCTCTATCCATTGAGCTACCGGTGCTTAAATACCCTTTGAAAATAACTCATTCTTTTGAATAAGTCTATTTGAATTTTTTTCTAAAAACAGATACATTTATATATAAATTATAATTACTTACTACTTTTTCTATGTTAGTTAAAACTCAGGGAATAACCCTAAAAGCAACTCCTTTTCAAGATAGATCTAAAATCTTGCAAATTTTGACAAAAGATTTTGGATTAATCTCTGTTATTATAAAAAATCTTTCAAAAAAAAATTTAAATTTACTATCTATCAGCTCTTTATTTACGGTATCAGAGCTTGTTTTAAAAAAAGCAAAATCTGATATTTTTACTTTTCGAGATGGCTCTTTAATAGAGGCCAATATGCATCTTAGAAAAGATCTAAAATTTATAAATGGAGCTTCTTTTATGACAAAAGCTATTTTATCTACAAATGTTCATCATAAAAAAGAGAGTCACTATTTTCTTTTAAAAAGTTATTTAAAAAATATATCTATAAATCCAGATGCTATTTTTTTAAGTTTTTTATTAAAAATTTTATCAAGTGAAGATTTTTTGCATTTAAAAACTCAGTGTAATATTTGTGAAAATCTAGCTGAAAGCATACAGCAAGGAGAGAGTCTTTGTTTAAAACATTCTAATGATTTTGCAATAAAATTTAGTCTAGAGGATTTTAAAAAAATGTTCGTTTTATGTTTTTCAAAATCTTTTTCTCTTTTAGAGAAAATTGATATTTCTCAAAATTTAAAAGAAAAAATAAACTCTTTGTTTCAAGAGCTTATTTAAGGATATACTCCCTAAAAAATTTTGCCCAAATTAGATTAATTTGAGAGCTAAAAAAGGGTTAAATTAGCTCTCTGAGAGAGCTGCTTTGGGCATTTAACAACTTAACCTGAATATTTCACCCGGAAGATAAAAAAATAATAAGATTTGCGAAAGGGGGGACTCGAACCCCCAAAGGATTTCTCCCACTACCACCTCAAGGTAGCGTGTCTACCAATTCCACCACTTCCGCGAAGATTTTTGAAAAAATATAACGAAAATATAAAAAGTTCACAAGCTATATGATACTTTATATATGTAAAGAGGCTTAATTAGAACAATCTTCAATCCAAGCATCTGAAGAAAAAGGCTTCTCGGTTACATGCTCTATTAAGTGATCCCATCTGTAATAGCTGCCTTTAGAAAACATCTTTTCTTTTAAAAATTTAGCAGCTGTTTTTTTCCAGATTTTATCATCTTCAGCAATGTTTAAAAGCTCTTTTTGAAGAGTTGAAGCAAATACTTCTCCGAGTAGATAACTATAGTAATAGACTGGGGCTAAGCCAACGTGGTATTTTGCTGCCCAATCAGCTTTTTTTTCTCTATTTTCTGGACGGGATGTTTTGTAGTATTTTTCAAATAAAGACCACCAAAGATTGTTTAAATCTTGAGTTGGGTCTTCATACATTTTAGCTTCAAATTCAGTTATCATGAAAGCTGATCTTGAAAAAAATAGTTGTCTTCTTTTTAGACCTAGATGAACATCATCTAAAACCTTTTCATCTGTGACATCTAAAAATTCTTGTAGAAATTCTTTAGTATATACTTGTCTACCCATCAAAAGAGCTATAGCCTCTGTTGTTAAAACATGAGGATGTTCTCGGAGGAGCCACGGTAGATCTTTATCAATTGATAAATCGTATATGGCATGGCCAAATTCATGTAAAAGTGTCTCCATCCATTGAATGTTAGGTTTTATATTATTTAAAGTTCTAACATCGTTTTTTCTATCTATAGAAATACAAAAAGCGTGTTGATTTTTCCCCTCTTTTTCATAAAGATCACTTCTTTTAATCAGAGTCTCTAAATCAAAACCCATTTTTTCATAAAAAGATTTAGAAATTTTTAAAATATCTTTATCTTTAAAATACTCATCTAAATTGGGAGATTCTATTGGATCCATTTGGCAAAATGGATCTTTATGTGCCCAAGGTCCGAGTTCATCCATATTTACATCATACCATTTAGATAGAGTATCATTTACATCTAATAAAACTTGTGAAAAAGAATTGTCTGTTTGATTTTTTAAATCATCAAATGTGTTAAAAAGCTCATCTTTACTAATATCGCTAAGATCTAACATCATATCAAAATAATTGTCATAGCCCATATGTTTTGCAGCTTTATTTCTCAGCTCAACAAGCTCTACTATTTTAGGTGCTAATATAACACCAACTTCTTTAGATGCATTCCATGCTTTTTTTCTAAGATCTACTTGTTTTTCATTTTTTAAAATCTCTCTAAGCTCGTTTTCCGTAAAAATTTTACCATCGATTTTAGATCTGAAATTTGCGTATGTTTGATTTAAAGCTGCCTCTTTTATAGAGAGATCTTTTAAAATGTCTTTTGGAAGCATATTCATTTTAAATTGTTTTATTAAAATATCTATTTGTCTAGAGATTAGAGGATCTGAAAAATTTTGATTTTTAAAATAAATCAAATCTTCATAAGCCTTTTCATCGCTAAACATTACTCTGAATTCATTGCTCAGTGATGCTACCAGATCTGCAGCATCAGCATTTCCTGTAGTCTCTAATATCCAAACAGCTTTATTGAGTTGCTCTTCTTTAACTTCTGCCTTTGATATAAACTCTTCTAAAAATTTATCAATAGATTTATTTTGATTCATAAAAACCTCGTCCATTGAGTATACTATACTCAAAAAGAGGATAAATATCGCTGTGAAAAAAATTTTTATATTTCTCATACGCACCTATCAGCTAATTGTTAGTCCTCATCTAAAGGACTGTTGCCGTTTTAATCCAACCTGCTCAGAGTACTCTCTGAGTGCTTTTAAAAAGCACGGCAGTATAAAAGCTGTTTTTTTAACTATCAAGAGAATTATTAAATGCCATCCCTTTCATAAAGGAGGCGATGATCCTATTTAAATTTATCTTTTCTGCAAATAAATTTTCAGATAAAATAATAAATAAAAAATATTTAAAATTTTAAGTTATGAGAATTCCTCTATCACTATTAAATGAATTTTTAGATATCAAAAAAGAAATTAAAGATATCGCTCATCTTTTAACATCCGCTGGAATTGAAGTTGATAAAATTGAAAATTGTATTCCCCCTTTTAAAGGTGTTGTAGCTGCAAAAGTACTAGATGTAAAAAAACACCCAAAAGCTGATAATTTAGTTATTGCAAATGTTACAGATGGCAAAGATAGCTATCAAGTAGTATGCGGCGCTAAAAACTGCAAAAAGGATCTAATTACCGCTTTTGCAAAAATTGACTCTAGTTTAACAGATGAAAAAGGCAATATTTTCAAAATCAAAAAAGCGAAACTAAGAGATGTTGAATCTTTTGGAATGCTGCTCTCTGGTTTTGAGCTAAAAATAAATTTAGAAGATGATAAAATCATCGATCTTGGAGAAGATATAGAGCTTGGTAAAGATCTATCTTATCTTATTGATCCTGTTTTTGAAATCTCTTTAACTCCTAATTTAGGACATCTACTCGGTGCGATTGGTATTGCAAAAGAATTGGCATGTTTAACAAAACAAAAGATAAAAATGCCACCTTTAAATCTCAAAGAAGAGACAAAAAAAATAGATGGAAGCATTTTAAAAGTTTTTATAGAAAACCCAAAATGTTTGAGATATACAGCTAGAGTTATCGAAGATGTAAAAGTTGGGCTATCCCCTCTTTGGCTTAAAAATGTATTAGAAGCCTCTGGATTTAGATCTATTAACAATATTGTCGATGCCACAAACTATATAATGTTAAAATTCAATCATCCAATGCATGCTTTTGACTATGATAAAATAGAGAAAAATGAGATCAAAGTATCTGTAAATGATGAAGAGATTGAGTTTGAGAGCTTAGATAATATAAATAGAAAAATCCCGAAAGATTCAATCGTTATAAAAGATGAAAAAAAGGTAGTTGCGATAGCTGGAATTATTGGAGGACAAAACTCCTCTGTTAGTGATAGTACAAAAACAATTGTTTTGGAAGCAGCTCACTTTGATCCTACATCTATTAGAAAAACATCAAAACTTTTAAATTTAAAAACTCAAAGCTCAATGCGTTTTGAAAAATCTATCGATCCTAATATGATCCCGATTGCAATAGACTATCTAGCAGCATTAATTGTAAAAATAGCTAATGGCAAAGCCTTAAATGGTAAAATCGATATTAAAAAAGATGAATTTGAGCCTAAAGAGGTATCTGTTCGAGTTCAAAGAGCTCAAAAGATTTTAGGCACAAAAATATCTGAAAATGAAATGATCGAAATATTCAAGAGATTAGATTTTCAGATAATAGATGTTTCAGAAGAGGCTATATTAGTTCAAATCCCAACATATAGAAATGATATTGAGCATGAAATAGATTTGATAGAAGAGATCGCTAGAATCTATGGCTATAACAATATTTCAAAAACAAAACCATATTATAGAAGCTCTAGTGTTACCCATTCAGCAGAATATCTCTTCTGTCGAAAACTAAAATCTTATCTTAGAAGTTGCTCTCTTCAAGAGATCAATACTTGTGATCTGATAAGTCCGAAGTTTGCTGAAATAGCTCTTCTCAACTTAGATAAAGAAGCTTTAATAAATGTGAAACACTATAAATCTATTGACCAATCTATTTTAAGGCCAACACTGCTCCCCTCTTTATTAGAAGTTGTAAAATTTAATCACGATCATAAAAACTTTGATATTTTGGGATATGAAATTTCAAAAGTGCATTTTAAAAATCAAAAAGATTATATTGAAAAGCTATCTTTATCAATAATACTTACAGGTAAAAGAAATCCCCATTTATGGGATAAATCAAATTTTGATGTTAATTTTTATGATTTGAAAGGAATAATAGAAAATATCTTATCGGCTTCAATTAACAAAAAATATAAATTTGAACCATCTAATAAAAAAGGGTTCCATCCATTAAAGCAAGCTAGTATTTTTTCAGATAATATTGAGTTTGCAATTATAGGAGAAGTGCATCCAAACGTTTTAAAAACATTTGACATCAAAAAAAGAGTCTTTTTTGCGCAATTAGATCTCAGCTACATGCTGAAATGCAAAAAAGATCATATGGATTTTAAAAAACTAATGCAATTTCCATCTACTACAAGAGATCTGACAATATCCCTCGATGAAAAGTTAAATACACAAAAAATCTTCGATATTTTTGATAAAATAGATTCATCTATATTAGAAAAGTTCTATATTTTAGATGTTTTTAAAAGTGTATCGAATAAAAAAAATGTTACTTTTAGATTCATTTATAGAGATAAAGAAAAAACTCTTTTAAATGAGGATATAGAGAAAGAACATTTAAAAATTACTGAAGAAATAACAAAACATCTTGAAAAATAGAGCACTTTGAAAATAATATAATAGTTTATAGCATTTGGGGGCTAAAAATGAAAACACTAAAAAGGCTAAGTTTTCTTGCGATATTATTAACTTTTTTATCATGTCAAAATGATGAGGAGTCAAATGTTGTATCGCAACAATATGTTCATAAATATGGTTTTGATATGTCAAAAAATGAATGGCAATCTAGATCTAAAGAGGGCTCTGTTATAAGTGTTCTAGATAACGGGGTAACTGTTACTAACACATATAATAATGGAGTTTTGCAAGGAGATAGTAGTTATACATTTGCAAATAGCGCAATTATTGACAAGATCTATACCTATAATAATGGCACTTTAATAAAAGAGACACTTCATGATAAAGCTGGAGTTCCTTATAAAGAAACAACAAACGAGCCAGACAACAAAAAGGTAATCACACTTTGGGATAAAACAGGCGTTCCAATTAATATAGAAGAGTATGAAAATAATAATCTAATAAATGCAAAATATTTCAAACCTAATAATGAATTAGAAGCTTCCATTGAAAATCAATCTGGCATAAGAATGAAAAGGGATCGCGAAGGAGAGCTGCTTTATAAAGATATCGTTAAAAGCGGCAAATTAAAACATCGTTCAACATATCATCCAAATGGTCAAATCAAATCAAAAGTGGGATATAAAAATTATAATCTACATGGTGATCAAATCAATTATTCCAACAAAGGAGACGTCATTTTGAGAATGACGTGGAACAACGGCCAATTAGATGGAATGAAAACCTCTTTTAAAAACAATAATAAAATGTCGGAGATACCTTTTGCTAATGGTCTAAAACATGGAATTGAGCGCCATTTTGCTCAAGATGGTAGATTAAAAGCAGAGATACATTGGGACAATGACAAAAAGCACGGATCAGAGCGTATATATCACAAATATGACACACATATTAATTGGTTTTATAAAGGTAAAGCTGTAAGTTTGAAAAAATTCGAAGAGTTTTCATTTAGAGAAAAGCTCATTGCTAATAAAGATACTTTCTATGAAATGGTTGAGAATATGGATGATCTAAAAGCAATGAAAGAGTGATAACATCTTGAAAACAAAAGAATTGAGATAAATAAATCTTAGTAAATTTTAAGATAAAAATTGAGAAAAAAGCCCTTTTTGAAAAAGGGCTTTTTTTTAATAGAACTATTCTATTTGATCTTTTTCTAGCTCAGATAGTTCGAAAGAATTTTGTTTTTCAATAGCTGCTTTTAATTCTTCTAAAGGCAAACCTTTTGGAGTAAGCTCTTTAGTACTAATAACTTCTTGCACCTCTTGAATAGCAGACTCATCACTTGATGAGATTGCACTTTCATTTTTCCCTTCATTCACACAACATTTTTTTTTACATCCTCTAGGACATGTCTTCTTTGCAGCTGGAGGACATGGCTTTTCAGATGTAGATCTTTTTCTCATTGGCATTGAACTCTCTTGTCCTTTGCCTCTTTGAGCATCTCGATTTTTACGAGAGCTTTTATAAGTTCTTCTATCTGTATTTTTTTTATCTTTTCCATTTTCTTGCCACGAAAAAAATAAAGATAAAGATAATATAAACAGAACCAAACTAAATATTTTTTTTATCATAATCAACCCCTAGGCTTAATTTCTTCTTAATTATCATAATAAAAAATATCTTATTTCTTAGCATGTATTTTTTTTTCAAATTGGCATAAGTTTTGCAATATCTATTAATACAGCCTATAATAAAAGGAGAAAAAAAATGAAAAAAAAGGATTTAATAAAAAAGATAGCAAAATTAGAAACTATTAATGATCAGTTGGTTGCTGAAATCGAGTATTTAGATCATTTAGTTAGACAAATCGGCTTTGAGCAAGGACTTACAACTTTAAAATCAGCAGCATTGGAAATTATTAATGAAGATGAGATAGAAGAGCCTCCTTTTGCAATATAGCTACATTTTTTCCATATAGTGAAAAAATTTTCCATATGCTAATCTAATAAAATGGCAAATATGGAAAAATTTTCTTCTTTGAGAAAAATAACAGAGTTAAAAGACAAAAAATCTCGAAAATCAGATAAACTATCCGATTTAAAAAAGAAAAATTCTATAAATGCAAATATCAAACCGATCAAAAAAGTTACGAGATTTTTTAGATTTAAAAGCCTTGTATATCTTCTCAAACAAGATAAAAAGCTTATTTTATGGAATTTTTTTCTAAAAAGACCATTTTTTCATAGTTTTAAACTAATAAAATCTTATCTAAAAAAAGCGCCATATATTCAAAAAGAGGATCTATTTTTTTTTAATATCAATAGTTTTAATGACTTAACAAAAAAAGCAAAAGATAAAAACTCTATATTTGTTTTTGGATATAGCTACTGTATGAAACCAAAAGATTGTCCATCTAAGCGTTTTACCAAAGATTGTATTCATGACAAAGATAATGAAATTTGTCAAAAATGCGAAATTTTTCATCAAATAAGTAAAATTCCTGCAAATGATATCTTACTTATCATTCCAGATGCTTACTATATAGGTATAAAGCTGGCTGAGATTATCGAAAAAAACCCTAAAAAAGAGATCATCTACATCATTATAACATGTAATATGTGTATAAATATGTTCTCTGATCTTTCAAATATGCTAAATATTAAAGGCTTATCAATAGAGCTGTCCGGCAGAGTCTGCAGAAACTATAAAAGTTTTTTATTTGCTGAAAAGGGCATAAAATCTGGGATAACTAATCTATATAATAATACAGATGAAAAAATCTTAGATATTTTAAAAATTAGAGAAGATATTTTTTCATAAAAAATCCCCCCCCCCAAAAAAAAGATTTCTTCAAAGTTATTTTAATGTATATTAATAATTTAAGGTTTTTTTAGGAGAGAATAATGCATAAATTTAGCTTTTTAATAATATTTATCTTCATATCTACAAAAATTTTCTCAAATGTTAATCAATATAGTAATTGTAACTGCCCAAAAGCAGATCCAAAAACATTAGATAAATATGCATATAGCTGTCCTGAAAAAACATTAAATGACAAGTTTTATGTATTTGGTGAATTTCTCTACATGCAAGCTGTTGAAGATGGTCTAGATTATGCAATTTTAGATAAAACTAGTGAAAGATTCATTGCTGGTGATAATCTTATTCCAGGAAGAAGAATAGGTTTTTCTACTCATTGGACATACAATCCAGGAATTAGAGCAGGCCTCGGGTTTTTAAATTACGATTTATGGAACGCAGAAGTTTATTGGACATATGTTGATATTGATAATTCATCAACATTTCATTTTACAGATTTAGGAGCATTAATCCCTCTTTGGTCTAATCCTAGTACTTTAGGTGCTGTCAGAAATTCAAAAGATGCGAAAGCTTTCTGGACGGGATCTTTTAACACTTTAGATTTTAAAATTGAGAAAGGTTTTTATTTAAGCGAAAAATTTCTTTTCAAACCAAATATCGGAATAAAAGCTGCATGGATTAATCAAACATATTTAATAAATATGAAGATTCAATGGGGAGCTGGAGATCCTTTTCATGATGGGGAATTTGATGGTAACTTAGAGTTTAGAGCTATTGGCACAAAAGCTGGGCTAGCATCGGAGTTTCACTTTTTGAAATATCTATATTTTTATGGGGAGGCTGGATTTTCTTTTTTGAGCTCAGCATTTGATTTAAAGCAAAAAATTATTTCTTTTAATGGAGGCGAACATATAATAACACAAGAGTTTAAATTTGATACATTTACTCCAGTTATTGAACTACTCTCTGGAATAGGATCTGAATATTCAATTAAAGAAAAAATCAAAGTAAAGTTAAAAATTGGCTACGAAATACAAACTTGGTATTGCCAAAATCAATTTATTAAAATAATGGAAAACTCTACTTTTCAAATACAAACATCGGATTCAGAAAAAAAAGATTTTTCTCTAAGCGGTCTAACGGTTAGATTAGGATTGAAATTTTGAAAAAAAATAGTAAGGAGGGATAAAAAAATATGAATAAATTTATAGATATAGTCATAGTTTTATGTATAGGATTTACAAAAACATATTCTATTGAAAATTCTTACCCAAAGAATTCTCAAAACAATTTTGCCTATAATTTTTTACCTAAAACCCTAAATAGTAGATCATATAATTTTTATGCTTTTGGCGAATTTTTATATATGCAAACGTCTCAAGAAGGATTAGAATACGCTGTTTTAAATAATACTACAGATTCTCTCCCTGGTTCAGGTAATGCAATTCCAGGAAAAAGAATCGGATTTGAAGATGCTTGGAGTTATGAGCCAGGCATTAAAGTAGGACTAGGTTACATAGATCAAAATCTTTGGGATGCTGAGCTTTATTATAGCTATGTCGATATTGATACATCTACTTCTTTTAATTTTACAAATTTGGGTGTTTTATTACCTTTATGGTTTGCGCCCCCTGACAACGAGGCATTATCACTTTCAAAAGATTCGAGAGCAAAATGGTCAGGATCTTTAAATGCTCTAGATTTTAAAATTGAAAAGAAAATTTTTCTTAGTAAAAAATTGCTTTTTGAGCCAACTATTGGAGTAAAAGCTGCTCGTATAAAACAGCTATATTTTGTTTTAATGAAAGTCCAATACAATTTTGTAACTCCAATTAAAGAACCAAAATTTACAGGCAATATCACATTTAAAGGGGCCGGAATCAGTGCTGGAATTAATTCTGAGTATTACTTTTTAAAACATTTATATTTTTTCGAGAATTTCACTTTTGCTATTTTGCACTCAAAATTCAATGTATTTCAAAAATATGATGGTTTCACTAGCAATGCCGTAGTTCATATTATAGAAGAGACAAACAAAATGTTTACCAATATCCCATATTTTGAAATTCTAGCAGGTATAGCAGGTAAATACTCTTATAAAAATGCTTTTTTAGTAGAGTTAAAAATAGGCTATGAGATGCAAAAATGGTTTAGACAAAATCAATTTGCTGGACATTTTGATTCACATACATCTGTGAATCTTGGAGATGATTTATCAATAAAAGGTCTTATTATAAGATTTGGAGTGCAATTTTAAATAATAATATGGAGAAAAAAATGAAATGGTTTTTAATAATTTTTTCTGTAATAACTTCTCAGTTATTTACAAATGAACGTGAAAATCCCTGCCCAAATGATATTTCAAATCAAACTCAATGTGAAAAATATGCCTATAACTATATGCCAAAAATGATGTGCGATAGATCTTTTAATTTTTCTGTTTTTGGTGAATTTTTATATATGCAAGCTGTTGAAAATGGCTTAGAATATGCAGTTTTAAATTTAACATCATCTAATCCTAGAAATCCTGCTGATGTATTGCCAGGAAAAAGAATAGGATTTAATGATGATTGGAAGTATAAGCCTGGAATAAAAGTAGGACTGGAATATCTCGATAAAGATTTATTCAATGCTCAGCTTTATTGGAGTTATGTGGATTTCGATAATAGATCATCTTTTAGTTTCGCAGGCCAAGGAACTTTACTGCCTCTTTGGTTATCATCATTTGTTTTTGTTAATATATCTACTTCAAAAGATATGAGAGTTAAATGGTCCGGGCACTTTAATTCTTTAGATTTCAAGATTGGAAAAAATGTATATTTGGGAAAATATGTTCTTTTTGAACCAAATATTGGGCTTAAAGCTGCATGGATTGATCAAAAATATTTTGTAAATATAAATGCACAATGGGGAACAAATGATCCATTTTTAGATGGAACTTTTAATGGAGATATTGATTTTAAAGGTATTGGAATAAGAGCAGGTGTAAATACTGAATTTCATTTTTTAAAATATTTCTATCTTTTTGGTGATGTTAAATTTTCAATTTTGGCTTCAAAATTTGTTTTATTTCAAAAATCAATTTCTTTTAATTCTACTCCAACTCTACAAGATGTCGAACAAAATCAAATAATTAGAACCGAAACTCCTGTTTTCGAAAATATCTCCGGTGTTGGATCTAATTTTTCTTTAAAAGATATTGTAACAATCTCTTTAAAAGTTGGTTATGAAACTCAAATATGGTTTAGACAAAATAGATTTGTTAGATTTTTTGATGCTGTTACTCCTAGTTCAGGAACAGACTCTATAAATGAAGATTTTTTTCTCTCGGGTTTAAATGCTAGTTTAAAAATTCAGTTTTAAAAAATGCTAAACTTACAATACAATTTAGACGAATTCAATAGCTAGAATTGATAAAAAGATCTCTCTTATTAAAGCTTAAATTTCATATGAAAAAAATTAAATGTTTTGAAGATTCGAGAAAATATTTTTTCTCAAAATAATCACTTAAAAAAAAGATTTTCACTAAAGATTTTTTAATATATATTAAAAAATTAAGATTCTTTTTAGGAGAGTGTAATGCATAAATTTAGCTTTTTAATACTGTTTTTAATCTTAATGTCTACAAAAATTTTCTCAAATGCTAATCAATATAATGATTGTAAATGCCCACCTACTGAGCCAAAAACATTAGATAAATATGCATATAGCTGCCCAGAGAAAACATTGAATGATCGATTTTACGTGTTTGGTGAATTTCTCTATATGCAAGCCGTTGAAGATAGTCTAGATTATGCTGTTTTAAATAGAACTCGTAATGTAACACAAACAGCAGGCTCAGAGGTTCCTGATATCATTCCTGGAAAAAGAATAGGTTTTAAAGATAACTGGAACTATGAACCAGGAGTTAGAGCAGGGCTTGGTTTTTTAAATTACGATTTATGGAATGCAGAGCTTTATTGGACATATGTTGATATTGATAATTCTTCAACATTTCATTTTACAGATTTAGGAGTATTAATCCCTCTTTGGTCTTACCCCGAAGACGCTCTTAACATTCAAAATTCAAAAGATGCAAAAGCTTTCTGGAATGGATCTTTTAACACTTTAGACTTTAAAATTGAGAAAGGTTTTTATTTAGGTGAAAAGTTTCTATTTAAACCAAATATTGGAATAAAAGCAGCTTGGATTAATCAAACATATTTAATAAATATGAAGATTCAATGGGGAGCTGGAGATCCTTTTCATGATGGTGAATTTGACGGAAATCTTGAATTTCGAGCTGTAGGAATGAAAACTGGATTAGCATCGGAGTTTCACTTTTTGAAATATCTATATTTATATGGTGAAGCGGGATTTTCTTTTTTACATTCAACTTTCGATTTAGAAGAAAAAATTATTTCTTTTAGTACAGCAGAAGCCGAACACATATTAACTCAAGAGTTTAAATTTGATACAAACCTCCCAGTTATTGAATATATAGCAGGAATAGGATCAGACTTTTCAATTAGAGAAAAAATCAAAGTAAAATTAAAAATCGGTTATGAAATGCAAACATGGTTTAGACAAAATCAATTCATTAGAGCATTTGAACAGGAAATCTCTGTATCTGAACCTGCTAGTAAAGATTTTTCTTTAAGTGGACTTAGCTTTAGGTTAGGGTTTCAATTTTGAAAAAAATATTATTACATAGATAAAAAATATATAGGAGAAGCATGAAAAAATTAATATATATTGTTACTATTTTGTGTATAGGATTTATAAAAGTATATTCTAATGATAATTCACAAAGTAATTATGCAGACTATAATCAAAACAATTTTGCCTATAATTTTTTGCCAAAAATGCTAAATAATCGCTCATATAATTTTTATGCTTTTGGTGAGTTTTTATATATGCAAGCATCACAAGATGGATTAGAATATGCTTTATTAAATAGTTCTTTGGATCCTGGTGTTATTAATCCTATATTTCCTATTATTCCAGGAAAAAGAATTGGCTTTGATGATGATTGGAGCTATGAGCCAGGAGTAAAAATAGGGCTTGGCTACATAGACAAGGATCTATGGAATGCCAATCTTTATTATACTTATGTTGATATAGATTCATCTAGCTCGATTAATTTTACAAATTTTGGAATCTTATACCCTATATGGTTTCCGCCGAGTGATGCTAATAGCCTAAGATCTTCAAAAGACATGAAAGCTAAATGGTCAGGTTCTGTAAATTCTCTAGATTTTAAAATTGGAAAAAAAATCTATCTTAGTAAAAAAGTTCTTTTTGAGCCAAATATAGGGATAAAAGTAGCTCGCATAAAACAGTTATATCAATTTTCGATGTTTGCGAAATGGAGTATTGCATTGCCTTTTAGAGAAGCGAAATTTGATGGCAATATTACATTTAAAGGAGCCGGAATAAGAGCTGGAATAGATTCTGAATATCACTTTTTAAAACATCTATATTTATTCGGAAATTTGACAGGTTCTATTCTGCATTCGAAATTCAATTTATTCCAAAAATATAATGGTTTCTTAACAAATACCCAAACGCCTCATACTGTCGAACAAACAGACAAAATTTTTACTAACATTCCATGTGTTGAAGTTTTAGCAGGTATTGCTGGCAATTATTCTTATAAAGAGTCATTTCAAGTAGAGCTAAAAATAGGATATGAAATGCAAACATGGTTTAGACAAAATCAGTTTGTTAGATATTTTAATGGGGAGATACCGACCGGGACATCTGATATTCTTGGAGATGATTTAACTATTAATGGCCTTAGCATAAGACTTGGGACTCAATTTTAAACAAATAATAATTTGGAGAAAAAAATGAAATATTTTTTAATGATTTTTTCCCTAATAGCGCTTCAGTTATTTTCAAATGAAAGCGAAAATTTCTGTCAAAATAGCATTTCAAATCAAACTCAATGTGAAAAATATGCTTATAACTATATGCCAAAAATGATGTGCGATAGATCTTTTAATTTATCTGTTTTTAGTGAATTTTTATATATACAAGCTGTAGAAAATGGTTTAGAGTATGGTGTTTTGAATTTAGCTGCAAGTGGTGCTTTTGCTTTTCCTGTAATTCCTGGAAAAAGAATAGGTTTTTCTGATGATTGGAATTATAAGCCTGGAATAAAAGTTGGTCTTGGTTATCTCGATAAAGATTTTTGGAATGCTGAGCTTTATTGGACATATGTGGATATAGATAATAGCTCATCTCTTAGCTTCTCAGGACAAGGATTTATACAGCCTCTGTGGACAGCAGCAAACTTTTCAGGAACAACTCAAAAAGATATGAGCGCTAAATGGTCCGGTAATTTCAATACTTTGGATTTCAAGATTGGAAAAAATGTAAATTTCGGAAAATATGTTCTTTTTGAACCGAATATTGGACTTAAAGCTGCATGGATTGATCAAAAATATTTAGTGCGCATGAACGCTCAATGGGGACCAAATGATCCTTTTTTAGAAGGATCTTTTGATGGAATTTTAGACTATAAAGCTTTAGGGATCAGAACAGGAATAAACACTGAATTTCATTTTTTAAAATATTTCTATCTTTTTGGGGATACTAAATTTTCAATTTTGAAAGCAAAATTTGATCTATTTCAAAAATTGATATCTTTTTCTTCATCTGAAGTTGAACAAATTTTTGAACAAAACCAAAAAATCCGAACAAAAACTCCTGTTTTTGAAAACATTTCGGGTATTGGAAGCGATTTTTCTTTAAAAGATATTGTAACAATTTCTTTAAAAATTGGTTATGAAATTCAAATTTGGTTTAGGCAAAATAAATTTGTAAAAATGCTTGATGATGCGGGTATAGGG
>SDBU01002538.1_pt1 | contig 24147 bp, 26 predicted proteins | sample 2277071 | NCBI WGS metagenome assembly SDBU01 (sample SAMN10397929, study PRJNA504765) | marine sediment metagenome | isolation source: marine sediment core GS08_GC12, 126 cmbsf | place: Arctic Ocean: Gakkel Ridge, Loki's castle | collected 2008
ATACCTTTGTACCTTGTATGCGCTATGCTCTCTGCTCTCTGCGCCATGCGCTTTGCGGCAGTCCCATGTTCCCCGAACTTACAGAGCATCAAATAAAACTAGTTGCAGACAAAATAACAGAATCCCTATCATTAGCAGATTGACGCCATGCGCTTTGCCCTCTGCGCTCTGCGCTTTGCCCTCTGCGCTCTGCTCTTTGCGCCATGCGCTATGCCCCATGCGCTTTGCCCTCTTCCCTCTGCGCTCTGCGCTTTGCGCTTTGCCCTCTGCGCTCTGCCCTCTGCGCTCTGCGCTTTGCGCCATGCGCCATGCCCTATGCCTGAAATCGAAATCCTCAACCCCCTTACATTCCCCGGCTGGGACGAGCTGTTGCTTAAAAGCCAGGATTATTCTTTTTTTCATTCATCAAGCTGGGCGAGAGTCCTTTGTGAATCATACAAATATAAACCACTCTACTTTACCTCAATCCGCAATAGCAGATTATCAGCTTTAATACCTGTTATGGAGGTAAATAGTTTCCTGACTGGAAAAAGAGGGGTGTCGTTGCCTTTCACCGACTATTGTCAACCCATACTCTCCGATAAAACTGATTTTCAAGAAATCATTGACGACCTCATCACATACGGGAAAAAGGCTGGCTGGAAATACATTGAATGGAGAGGCGGTGAAGCTTACTTTCAGGATATGACCCCTTCTTCATTTTACTACGGCCACACTCTGGATCTGACAGATAATGAACAAGACCTCCTCTCCAGTTTTAGAAGCAGCACAAAGCGAAATATAAAAAAAGCAATTAGCGAAGGTGTCAATGTTGAGATATGCAATTCTATGGAATCAGTGAGAGCATTTTACCGAGTGAATTGTATAACCAGAAAGCATCACGGCCTGCCTCCACAACCTTTCTTGTTCTTCAAAAAAATATTTGATCATGTGATCTCTAAAGGTCATGGTCTTTTGGTTCTCGCGACCTATGCCAAAAGGGTCATAGCAGGGGCCGTCTATTTCCATATCGGGAATAAAGCAATCTACAAATACGGTGCATCGGATAAGAAATATCAACGCCTCAGACCCAACAACCTCGTCATGTGGGAAGCCATCAAATGGTTCGCCAGGAAGGACCTAAGAACTCTCAGTTTCGGTAGGACAGATCCAGAAAACGAGGGGCTTCTCCAATTCAAGAGGGGATGGGGAACCATGGAACACACCATACGCTATTACAAGTACGATCTCGCCAAAAAGGCGTTTATTGAAAAAGACAAAACTCTCAAAACTTCGTACGGTCTATTCAAAAAAATGCCATCTCCCTTGCTAAAACTGGCAGGTTCACTTCTCTACCGGCACGTCGCGTAAACTCGACTAACACAACGAACTCAAAGCGATCGAGAAATCACTTACCTAGACGACCATCACCATTGTTGAACTTAGCCGGATCATTCCTCTACAGACATGTTGGATAGGGAGCAATCAGCGATCGGCTTCTAGCGGTCAGGGCCAGGTTTCCATGCTGAAAAACCGTATTTTCTACTACCTCAAACCCGCAATTCCCAAGTCAGTTCAAATCATCCTCAAGAGCAGGACTGCTCTTCGAAAAGGGAAGAATTCTAAGCAGACCTCTTTTGGTCTCCACAGCGGATATCGTAGTAGGTCAATGGTGCAAAGAATAGCGAACTCGAGCAAGCGCACGGGCAAGGCGACACAAGGTAATTGGAGATGGCAACTGAGGTTTGTTTTCAGCGTTTAAGCGTGGCACATATGGAATTGGTGGCAGATCTACACCGGGATTACTATCCGTATCGTGATGTTGAAGTCTTGAAATGGCAATTCTTTGATCCTGAACTACCAGCTGAAAGCGTGCTCATTGGCGCCTTTGATGGATCGACACTGATCGGCACTCAGGCCTTTATACCGATCAAGGCGTGGTGGGACGGCAGAGAGATTTTGGTGGCCCAAAGTGAGTTGACGCTTCTACTGCCTCAGTACAGGGGCGGCCGAATTTTCAAAAAGCTTTATGACGCTGGAGTAGAAATATGTGAAGAAGAAGGTTTTAGTTGCATTCTTGGATTTACAACCGCTCTTAAACCGTTTGCGTCAGTTGGCTTTAGTATTTTGGGTCCCTTGTATGTAGAGCTACTAGTTCTTAGTCCTGTCAGATTCCTTCTCAGTATGTTGAAAAAAGGCAGCAGATGGACCCCACCTTCTTCGCTACAAAGAACCGAGACGCCACAAGAAATGAAGAATGCTGGGGATGGGACTTTTGGTTTGCGCAGGGACTACCATTACATGAGGCACTGGTATTTGAATAATCCAAATCGCGCTATCATTCATTTTGACTGCGAGAATGGCGTTCTGTATACGGCAGGTTACAGTAGGCCTGTTGTATTCATCTCGGAGATTACCAGCGTGCAGCTGCTCGAAGTTTCTGTAAAGCGTGCAGTAAAAGGACGCCGCCGAGAATGGGTTTGTCTGTGCCGGAAAACCAACCATCCATCCTTTACCATGTTTTCTATTCCGGGCGCCATCCGGATTGTTAGGGAGAGGGGAAATCTGATTTTCAGATGGATTGGACCATTCAGAGAGTGCGGTGAGCCCTCGATTTTCAGTGAAGAAGGCTATGTGGAGGTCCTTTGATCTGGAATTATCGAATCGGAAAAACGAATTTACTTTTACCAGCCTCTGAAGCAACGCCATCATGCATTCCTGAAACGGTGAATTGATGAGCATAACCATCCGGAAATTTCGTCGGGTGCTAGTCTAGGGGGTATCAAGAACCAGACCTCATTAAGAGTGTTTCACCGCACCGGCTTTAATCCTTGTGACGAGGAACAGGCAGTCAGGCACTTCTTCAGGATTTTGAGACAAGAGAGGGTATCACAGAAGAGTTGGCAAGCAGTTCCAGAGATAAAGTGAAGAACGCTCCCCACCCAGGGGTGTTGGTGATCCTGGGGAGCTTTCAAAGCATCGGCATCCTCCGCAGCCTGGCCAGACACGGTGTGCCTACCTATCTTATAGATTGGGACCTTTGTGTAGGCCGCTTTTCGAAATGCACCAACCGGTTCTCCACTTGCCCACCGGTGACTGCAGAGGAGAGCTTCCTGAAGTTTCTCCGGGAGCTCGCCATGAAGCAAGACCTCAAAGGCTGGCTAATATACCCCAATGATGACCGGACCGTTAGATTTCTGGCCAGACACAAGGAGGAGTTGGAGGAACTTTACCGGGTCGCTGTCCCGCCCTGGGAGATAGCACAGGTTGCCTATGACAAAAGACTGACCCACCGGCTTGCGGAGCAGATCGGTATTCCCATTCCCAGGACCTTTTACCCGAAGGGCGTTGATGAACTTGAATATCTGGACATAGGGTTTCCGGCCATCATCAAGCCCGCTATCAGGGACAATTTCTACGACAAAGCCAGAAAGAAGGCCGTCCGGGTAGATGATCGAGCACAGCTTATTCAGGAATACCTGAAAGCTGCGGCCATCATAGATAGCTCAGAGATCATGGTCCAGGAGCTTATACCCGGTGCAGCCGACAACCTCTACTCATTTGGATCCCTTTACAGAGACGGCCAGGTCCTGGGTAAAGTTGTGGTCCGTCGGACACGGCAACATCCGGCAGAGTTTGGCCGTGTGACGACCCATGCAGAGACGGTTCACATCCCCGAGTTGGAAGATATGGCTACTCGGTTCCTAGATGCCATGGGGTACCAGGGCATCTCTGAAGTCGAGTTCATGTGGGATCCGAGAGATAAAAAGTACAAACTGATAGAGATCAATGCACGTTTCTGGGCCTGGCATAGCATCGCTATTGCTGCTGGAGTAGACTTTCCTTATCTATTGTATCGGGATATGCTGGGAGAGAGTTTTCGGGTCAATGACTTTGAAAAAGGAGTCAGGTGGTTTCGCCTGATGGTAGACGCGCCTATCAGCGTTGCGCTGATCGCAAAGGGAAAAATGAACGTCCGCACCTATCTGAGGTCATGGAGTGGCAAGAGGACTTTCGCAGTGTGGAGCTTGAAAGATCCCTTGCCTTTCCTGGCCGAGATATTGATGGTGCCCTACATCATCAAGATGCGGGGGGTATGACAAATGGATTTGCAAGTATTCATCTCTAGCATCGTCCTCGCCTTGCTATTCATGTGGGTGCAGTCTCTCTACTGGGAGATACGATACAGGGTCTGGATCACAGCCGCTCTGGTCATCGGCATGTCCACAGCAGCAGTGGTAAGCTGGATAACCTCATTGGCACCTAACCTCGGCTTGGTGCATCAGCTCTTGATCGAGGGGGGACTCATCGGTGTTTTGGCCGTTGCAGCCCTGCTTTCCTGGTTCTTCAGAGACCCGGATAGAGTACCTCCGGAGAAGGACGGAGTCATTCTTTCCCCTGCTGATGGAAAGATAATCTACGTGAAGGAAGTGGAGAACGAGAACCACTTCGTCTCTATAAAAGCGGGGACGAGGTACTCGCTGGAGGAGCTTTTCCAGGCACAGTGGCCTTTTCGCAAAGGATACTTGATAGGTATCGAAATGAACGTGCTGGATGTCCATGTAAATCGGGCACCCATAGGTGGCCGGGTTGTCCTTCGCAAGAGCATCAAAGGCGGGTTTCCGGGTCTGGGAAAGCCAAACGCAGAAGTCCGTAGTCAAAGGGGCGCAACAATCATTGATGACGGGAAAATACTGGTTGGGGTCGTGCAGATAGCATCTCGCTTCGTGAGAGGTATTGTGTCATATGTTAAGGAAGGACAGCAGGTCCAGATAGGGCAACGGATCGGCATGATCCGCTTTGGTTCGCAAGTTGACCTGGCTATCCCTGACCTGGTGGACTGCCAGATAGCCGTGAAACCAGGGCAAGTTGTCAGGGCAGGCCTCACAGTGATGGCCAGGTATGCACAGGGCCTCTCTCCCTAGTCGACACATTTTGAACGGAAACCTACTACAAGGAAGGCAAAAAAATGACTTTTAACAGGGTATTACTCGTTCATCCGCACAGCAGTGCCGAGTGGCGAGCCGTCGTACCTCACACCGGGCAAGGGTACATCGCACAGACGCTCTTGAAGGAAGGAATCGAGTACGATGTCCTGGATATGAACCTGGGACATAACACATCTGACCTTATGAATCGTGTCCGGGATTTCCGTCCTGACCTGGTGGGGATGAGCCTGATTTCCCAGGAGTACCGGAAGTTCTATCAGCTGCTTTCAGAGGTTAAGAGGCGCTACCCGCAGGCGAAGACCGTGGTGGGGGGACCCCACGTGACCATCCTCAAGGGGCAGGTCCTGCGAGATTGCCCGGCTATAGACTATGGGGTGGTACACGAAGGGGAGGGCCCCCTGGTGGAACTCTGCCGCGGAGTAACGGAGGAGGAAATAAAGGGACTGGTCTTCAGGTGCGACGGTGATGTTATCTACACTGGGGCTCGCCCTTGGGTGACGAACCTGGACGACCTCCCCTGGCCGCAATATCAAAGATTCGAGCTGGATCGTTACATCAGCACCATGACGATCTACACGAGCCGCGGCTGCCCTCATGAGTGCATCTTTTGCCCCAACCGCATCATCTCCCCCGTTTTCAGGGCCCGCAGCAGCGGGAACGTGGTGGACGAAATAGAGTACTGGTACGCGCGGGGAAAGCGCCAATTCAACTTTGATGATGACAACTTCAATCTGATACGCGAGAGGGTGTTCGAGATCTGTGATGAAATCGAGCGGCGGGGCCTGAAGGACCTTTTTATTCACTGCTCCAATGGCATTCGAGCGGATCGGGTAGACCGGGAGATGTTGATGAGGATGTGGGAGGTGGGCTTCAGATCCATAGCCTTCGGCGTTGACGGCGGTAACAACAGGATACTCCAGACTGTGAAGAAGGGTGAGACGATGGAGGATATCGAGAAGGGGGTCAAAACTGCCTGTGAGCTGGGGTATGATGTCAAGCTCCTTTTCGTAATCGGAACGCCTTATGAGACCTGGGACGACGTGGAGGACAAGGTCAGGCTCACTCGAAAGTACCCAATACATGACGTCCATTTCTACAACACCATTCCTTACCCGGGTACGGAACTCTATGACTGGGTGAAGGAGAATAACTGCTTCCTCAAAAGGCCTGAGGAGTATTTGAACGATGTCTCAGGTCTTGGCAGCGAGCCTGTTTTTGAAACGCCTGAACTGCCTTCAGCCAAACGGCGAGAGCTACACCACTACCTTGCCGGCGTTAAGAAGCAGGTGCACCGGAACGCCGTGCGGAGGAAGATAAATGGACCCCATTGGATCAGGGTCCTGGCCAGCTACATGCTAAACGACTGGCTGATAGAAAAGTTTTTTCACCAGAACGTTTTTTTCCACAAAATGCTGGACAGCTTCAGGTACCGCCTGGCGATGAGCAAGCGGCCAAAATGAGCAGGCCGCAAAGGATAACTAATCTCATTAAGTCACGAACTCTGCTGGTGCTAAACTATTAGCTTTTGCTGGTTAGGAGTTTTTAGACATTAAAATTTTAGCAAAAAAAATTGAATGGATAATAAAAAAACAAGAAATTGTACTGAGTCGGATTTATCAAGATAGAATATTTATGAAGTGCTTACATAGAGAAATTGAGTCTTGGTATTTGAAAAAATGTAATGAGTAAGTTTTTCATGTTCTTAAACAAACTCTTCTATAATTTCAAACCGGTAATCCCCAGGCCATTGCAACTTTTTCTTCGAAGACAATTAGCTCTTCACAAGATCAAGTTCAACAGACATATTTGGCCCATAGACCAAAGAGCTGGTAAACCTCCTGATGGATGGCATGGGTGGCCCGACGAAAAGAGATTTGCCTTGGTATTAATCCACGACGTGGATACTGAAATAGGCCAAGAAAGAGTCCTGGAACTAACCAAAATTGAAGAAAAAATGGGGTTTCGCTCATCCTTCAATTTCGTACCTGAACGGTATAATAATTATTCCAATCTTCGCCATCACCTCAATAAAAATGGTTTCGAGGTGGCCGTGCACGGACTGAATCACGATGGAAAATTGTTTTCTTCGAGAAACGTATTCTTGAAGCGCGCGATACATATAAACCATCATCTGGAGGAATGGAAAGCAGTAGGCTTTAATTCCCCATCCATGCATAGCAACCTGGATTGGATTCATGATCTAAAAATAGAATACGATCAATCCACTTTTGATACAGACCCTTTCGAGCCGCAACCGAAGGGTGTATGCACCATCTTTCCCTTTTACGTCCAAAACAACTCTTCGCACAAAGGATATGTTGAACTCCCATATACGCTGCCTCAGGATCACTCCCTTTTTGTTGTTTTAAAAGAGAGGAGCATCAAGATTTGGAAAGATAAACTGGATTGGATTGTGGATAATGGTGGCATGGTACTTTTGAATACCCATCCGGATTATATGAATTTCAATGGAGGGAAACCAGGAATAGAAGAATATCCCATTAGGTTTTATGAGGAATTTCTTGAGTACATTCTGAACAAATACAAAGGCCAGTACTGGCATGTTTTGCCTAAGGAGATCGCCCGGTTTTGGGTGACAAACATGGTTGAAAAACAGCCTCCTGCCGCTCTGGCAACCCCTCAAACTCAAGCAAGCCAATGAACTCAACGAACTCCCATTAGTCAAGTGAGAAAGCTCTGTGAGAATTGATCAGGGATAGATTAGACGATGAATTATTGTGCCATAGCCTACACCTTTTATGAAAAGGATTATAGAGTCAGGCGATATGCTGAGGCGCTTACAGGTCATGCCAACAGGGTTGATGTAATTGCTTTAAAAGATAAAGATAATGAGAAACATAGTGCTCTTAATGGAGTAAATGTTTACCATATATATGGAAGAAACTTTGAGGAAAGAGGTCCTTTTAGTTATCTCTTCAACATCTTAAGATTCTTCATTAAAGGTACTGGGATCCTTGTTTCAAGGCATCTTCGTTACCGTTACAAGGTTATCCATATACACAATGTTCCAGATTTTCTTGTTTTTATGGCTTTTATACCGAAACTGCTGGGGGCACAAATAATCCTTGACATCCACGACATCTTGCCAGAGTTTTATTGTCAAAAGTTCGATAAACGGTTCCATTCATTCCTTGGAAAGGCTTTGCTATTTACAGAAAACGTATCAGTCCGCTTTTCAAACCATGTTATCGTTGCCAACGATCTGTGGAGGAAGAAGATTATCCTACGTGACAAAATCCTCCCACGTGATTGCACAACCCTCCTCAATTATCCCAATTTGAAGTTCTTCAGAGCATATTCACATAGACAAAACAATAGCCATTACAGAATCGTTTACCCTGGTACTATATCGCGCCACCATGGTCTCGATGTTGCATTTAGAGCTCTGGCGATCGTAAAAAAAGAACTGCCAACGGTGAGGCTCGACATTTACTGTAGGAGGAGGCGTATATATTATAATTGGTTAATTAGCCTCATCGATAATTTGGGCCTCAGAGAAAATGTAAGCTTCTTGGAGCCAGTAATGAACGAAATGTTGGGCGAAATACTCGCAAATGGGAGTCTTGGAATTGTCCCAAAGCGAGGGGGGGTCTTTGCCTCTGAGGCTTTCAGTACCAAAATATTCGAGTTTATGGCAGCGGATCTCCCAGTAGTAGCATCAAGAACAAAGATTGATGAATATTATTTTGATGATTCCATGATTATGTTTTTCGAACCAGAAAATCATGAGGATTTAGCAAGGTGTATTATTGAGCTTCACAAGAACCCAAAAAAAGGGCGATCCTTGGCTAACAATGCAAAGAAATTTGTCGCTAAAAATAACTGGGAGACCAAAAAGCAGATTTACCTCGACCTTGTAGATCAACTATTGAGGAAACATTAGCTCATGAAACCTTACATTCAGAAACCGAACCTTAGCAACCAGCTCCGAGCAACAATAAACTGGTAACCGGACAAACCCAATACACAAAATGATCTCTTCCTTTTTCCCTCTCGATCGCTTATTAACGCTATATTTTTTCTATCCCCTGATGCGCATTAGGCCACAGGGTAAAGCGCGCCGTATACCCATTCTGATGTATCACAGTATCTCCGATAGCAGACATGAAGGAGTTCATCCTTACTATGAAACTGCGACCTCGCCCAACGTTTTTGCTGAGCAAATGAAATTTCTGCATGAAAAAAAATACAGGGTGATCAATCTTGAAGACATTATTAAATACTATGGAAATGGCAAGAATATGGAGGAAAAAGCAGTCGTAATAACATTTGATGACGGCTTTCATGACTTCTACACAGAAGCCTTTCCGATTCTCCAATATTACGGCTTTTCAGCGACCGATTTTTTGCCCACAGGATTCATTGATAATAAGAGATTGAAGTTCAATGGGAAAGAATGCCTATTTTGGGAAGAAGTGCGCGAACTGCGCGGGAAGGGGGTGATATTCGGCTCCCACACAGTAAACCACCTCAAGCTGAATACGCTGGAAAAGATCGATATTGAATTTGAGCTCAAGCGATCTAAAGAACAAATTGAAGAAGAGATTGGGGAGCCAATAGAGGGCTTTTCTTATCCTTTTGCCTTCCCAGAAGAAGATAAGGAATTCACAAAAGGCCTAAGAAGGTTGCTTAGAAAATGTGGGTACAAATATGGGGTAAGTACCAGGATTGGAACTATCACAAGGAAAGATGATTTTTATTCCTTAAAACGAACACCAGTAAATACTTTTGACGATTTGCCTCTTTTTAGCGCAAAGCTTGAAGGTGCATATGATTGGTTAGCTTATCCCCAATTACTCATTAAGAAATTGAAAGCTAATATATGTTACCACCGATCAGCAAATATACCGATCCCAACAGTTTAAAAGTATACCAGGTGTGATTGAGGACACACCCCAGGGGTGTAGCCCCAGCCCCTATCCCTGAGAAAACATAACTGGCCTACTTATAGAGAAATCTATCTAGATCTGGTCGACAAGTTAGGTAAGTAAGCATAAAATATATCGCAGTTCTTCGCGAAAACCCGAAACATGTCAAAGAACAATCAAAATCAAGAAACTTCCCTATCTTTTTATGTTCTATATTCCTGAGGACGTTATGAATGTCAATGAAAGGACAGAATAATTATGATTCCAGTGTTCAAACCATCCTACAATGAAGGTGAATTAGAGACATTAAAGGAACCCTTTCTCAGCGGTTCGATTGGATTAGGATACAAGACTAAGGAGTTTGAGGATAGCTTTGCTGATTATCTTCGTATTGAATTTGCATAAATGCAAAGTATGTAATTAATAATCAATATGCTGGCATTCCTATAGATAAGATGGCCAACGGATTGTTGCTTCAGAGGGCACTTTACTTGATGACACTGTTTCACCAACTGAGGATTTTACAATGATTAGAGCGTTCGTAAAGGTGTTGGTTCCACCTCCGATCCACGACAGCATTGTTCTCAATTATTCACGGTTTAGGATGTATTTTCGGGACTTTAGTTCCAATCCACCAATTATCATATATCAAATTGGTAAAGTTGGTTCAAAGACGGTTTTGAGATCACTTGAAATCTGAAGGCATAGCTACCGGTATTCATTACCCCATTGCTTTGCCCAACCTGAAAGCATATGAGTATCTGGATCACAGTGAAAATGATTTCCCGGAAGCTACAAAAGCATCCCAGGAGATTCTTTCATTGCCAATTTTCCCTGAATTACAAGAAGGGCAAGTAAATTATGTTACAGAAAAGATAAGGGAATTTTTGAATTATTGTTAAGTTTCTGACTGCGTTGGTGCACTGATAGCAACCCTCTGGATGAAAGAGCTCTGGGTTATTGGTAATAGAAAGATTTCGCATTGCTTATTATCTATGGATTTGGCAGACTCCAAGCGCCATAAAGTCATCACCGATTCTGAGGAGCAGTTTTTTCAGAAGCTCTTTATATTGCTCCACAAATGAGTGAATTACATTGATAGGAGTAATCTCAAAGAAGAGTGAAGTGGAAGTGGTCGAAGAATTTTTCCAATTATTCAAGGTTCCTTGGGAATTTTTTAGACCCAACGGTTTATACGATGTCATTCTTTCCACGCGTAACGAACTCCCTGAACCTGTTGGAAACGTCATATTCATTTATAGCTCCGAGGCAGGAAAGCTCGATTTCGAAAAAGGTATTACCAGAGACTCCCAGAATACAAACCTGACATTGAAATGGGAGGGCCTCGATTTCCCAATCTACGGAAACATATTGACCTTTGGAAAGATAGGTAGACCGGTAATCCAAGTGAAAGGCAATTACAGATTTGCAGGAGTTGAAATCAGCGAATCGCAGGCCAAGGTTTTCCGTATAGGATACGATTTGTTTGGAGAGGTTTCTTTTCTGCTTTCATCGGGGCAGCCGGCAGAGAATGCACACATTCCTACCCTTGAAATCCACATATCTATTTTGCGCAATCTGATTTTGAACTCAGGGATTCCTTTAATCGAGATTCCTCCAATGCCTGCTGGCAAGGACTTTATTGTATGTCTCACACATGATGTTGATTTCATGGGCATATGCAAACACAAATTTGACCATACGATGTGGGGATTTGTATACCGGGCTTTTGTTGGTTCGTTTTTAGATAGGCTTAAAAAGAGGGCATCTTGGAAAAAGATGTTGCAGAATTGGAAGAGTATTGCATTGCTTCCATGTGTTTTTTTGGGAATTGCAGATGACTTCTGGCTTCAATTCAAACAGTATATGGCAATTGAAAAGGATCTCAAGTCAACATACTTCCTTATTCCCTTTAAGAATCGAGCCGGGTGCCACACTTCTGATCAGGATGCAAAGCGAAGAGCAGCAGCATATGATATAACTGACATGAAAGCCGAGGTGCAGTATTTGATGTCCCTGGGCCAAGAGGTCGGGGTTCATGGAGTTGATGCATGGTGCGACTCTGAGAAGGGAGGTAGAGAGCTTGACCGAATTGCCAAAGCAACGGGAGAATCCGATATTGGAATTCGTATACACTGGCTGTATTTTTGTGATCGGTCTTTCCAGATCTTAGAAAAGGCAGGTTTTTTTACGATTCGACCTTTGGCTATAATGACGCTGTTGGCTACCGGGCAGGAACAACACAAGTATTTCGCCCCTTGTCTGTGGAGAAACTTTTAGAGCTACCACTACACATTCAAGATACTGCATTATTTTACCCTAAACGAATGGGGTTAACGGAAGTTCAAGCTTTAGAACTATGTAAGAAAATAGTAAGAAACGCATCGAAATACGGGGGAGTTTTGACGATAAACTGGCATCACAGAAGCTTGGCACCTGAGAGACTATGGGGCGGTTTCTATATTAACCTATTAGAAGAGATTAAGGCCAAGAATGTATGGTTCGCGACTGCTGGTCAGGTTGTTAGGTGGTACATCAAAAGAAGAGAGATTGTATTCGATGAGGTTGCGGTTTTGAATAACACTGTACGACTAAAACTAACAGGTCATCGCCCTGTTGCCGAACCCCCCATATTCCTTAGAATCTATCAGCCCGACAAGGACGCGCCAGCTGGCAGCCCATTTAGCTCCAAAGGAGGACACCTTGACATCACATGGGCTGGTGAATCGGAGCTAAAGATTTCGTGGTAAAGAGTTATGCAAAGCATGTCCGTGCATATAAGCTGCCTGTGGAAACGCTCTCTCTGAACTGGTCTCCCGTCACATTCGGGCCACTGTATTCATACCGAGTGGGTATATCGGAGGACGAATTTGTATGTGGCAGCGGTTGGGCATATCCCACCAATTGGCCTCTTGAGTTCAAATTGAAAGTCCTGGGTGCCTACTCGTGGCTGCCGTTTGCCATTCAGCTGAAGCAAGGCCTGCGGTCACTTCTCGGCACCCGGTCCTAAGCAGGCAAGAGCTTCACAAGAAATTCTCTCTTTGCCAATGTTCCCCGAGTTAGAAGAATCCCAAATAAAGTATATAGCAGATAAAACAAAGGAATTTAGTTTATAGTTTTGAAATGGAAGAATCGGCGCTGTGAGGCATACTATGAGGCCGCCTAAATCAAGAGCCCAAACAGCACGGAGGAGGGAGGCTGTCCACCTTAAGTATGTCTCATAATTGTCCTGACTATGGGGGTAGGTTCAGGTTGATGTTCCCCCGAGAAAGTGGACACGACAGGAAGCCGAGATCGTGCACAATACACTCGGGGGGAAATGATGAGCAGTACCAGACGGAGGTACACGGTGACTCTTACGGAGAGGATGGGTGTGCAGACCACGGCTGAACGGATCCGCCGCGACCGGTGGGTCAAACAGAGGCTTTTTTTGAAGGTATCGCAGTAGCACAGGCAGAAATGAATGGTGGCTAGTGTTGTGATCACTGCACATCGTCTCGGCCTGGTTGGTGGCCAATGTGGAGAGTTGGATGAAGGTGCGCCGGAGGAGTGCGGCAAGCCTTCACCCAGTATGGAGATCTAGCTTCATGGCTTTGATGCTTAGTAGAAGGTTGCCAGAGACTGCCCAATATGCTTTGTTTATCCTGGTAGGCTTCTTGGCCGGGACACCCGGCCTGCTTGACGTACCACTGAAATGGAAGCTTGCCCTCATCATGGTGGTAGGATTCGTCACGATTTTGCTCCTAGTGAGGGCGTGCGAGCGATTACTGCTCTTTGTCCTGGCGCTGCTAATTCCCTTTTACATCGGTACAGGCTTGCCACCGTTTCTTACGCGCACAGGGCAAGTCGCTCTGTCCGTTGCTATCGATCTTCAGCTCATCGACGTCATTGTCATAGCGTTGCTCATGTATCGTCTTGCGCTTGTAGCAGCCCATCAGGCCGAAATCCGCCTTTATCCCTTCACGACAGTTCCGGCTCTCGCCTGGCTTCTCGCCAGTGCTCTTTCAGCAGCAAATGCCAGGGACGTGGGTCTTGCGGTGATGCAACTAGGCCATATGAGCAAGCTGTTTTTGCTTTACATCGCGGTGGCCAGTAATGTTGAGGATGAAGGGGACTTCAATTGGCTGATGGCAGGTCTTTTCGTAGGGGTTCTGTTTGAAGGCCTGCTGGGTTCCTATCAGGCAATCGGTGGAAACGCGCTAGGTCTGTCTTCCTTGGGCGACAATTCGCACACGCTGCAGATGAACACGGATCAGGGTATGGTCACTAGAGTTTATGGCACGCTGGGGCACCCCAATAGCTATGCTATGTACCTATCAGCTACGGTGTCCTTTGCGCTCGCCCTCCTATTCTCGCGGATTCGCGGGTTGCGAAAAGCCGTGGTCAGTGTCATTCTTTGTGTCGCTGTCCTGGGCATAATACTGAGTCTTTCGCGCGGCGGCTGGCTTGGCCTTGTGTCAGTGTTCCTCCTGGTTCCGGTATTTGCCATTCATAGGAGACGGCAGAGCTTGCGCACTGCTTCAATAGTGGGGTTTGTAAGTCTTTTGGTTCTGCTCTCGCTGGCTCTTGGACAGCGCAACTTGATCACAACCCGCCTTACGTCCGACGACCACGGAGCAGCCTACTCTCGAGTCACACAGGCTCAGGGTGCAATAGCCATCATACAAAACTATCCACTATTAGGTGTAGGATTGAACAACTACGCTCTATTGATGCCTAAATACGATCCGGTTTCCCTTGCAAACTCCGGCCGGCCTATGTTTGTCCATAACATGTTTCTGCTCATCGCTGCCGAGACAGGACTCGTCGGATTCGCTGCTTTTGTGTGGCTGCTGGCAAGTCTGTTTGTCCAGGCCCGACGGCTCGCCAGCCGAGCGCCGAACGACACCCTGTGGGTAGCAGGCGTCGGCGTCTTTTCAGCCTACACTGCTCTAACTCTGCATGGTATGGTGGACTATGCTATGCTATCCAATATGCCGCTATTCAGACTATTCTGGCTATTCGCCGGCGTAGTTGCTGGCCTAAGCACGAATGCAGGGCATGATCGAGTTGGTAGCCGACGACTGGGCAATGAATGAATCCCTAATGAAAGCCTTACCTTCTTCCGTCGCCCACATGCTAACTCAGCGGCCTGGTGTTCAGAAGATCATAGCCAATACGGGCTGGCTGTTTGTGGATAAGTTCGTGGGTCTCGTATGCGGCTTATTGGTGGGAGCCTGGGTGGCTCGCTACCTTGGGCCAGCGCAATACGGCATTTACAACTATGCGCTTGCCGTCGTCGCGCTGTTCGCGCCTCTTGTTGCGGTGGGGCTAAGAGATATCATCATACGCGATGTCCTGCGCGCACCCGAGGACAAAGACGAGATCCTGGGAACTGCCTTCGGCCTTCAGCTTGCTGGAGGTTTGTTGGCACTAGTATTGGCAATTTGTATCGGGCGGATCACTCAACCAGAGAATTCCCTTACACGATGGCTCGTTGCTATCCTGGCTGCCAGGTTCGTATTTCAGGCGTTAAGTGGCTCCCCAGATTGCTGGTTCCAGTCGCAGGTTCAATCAAAATATACTGTCTGGGCCCGCAACATTGCGCTGGTCCTAATTGCAGTGTTCAAGATCGGCCTGATCGTCTCCGGGGCGCCGCTTATCGCATTTGCTTGGGCCGCTTTGAGCGAAGTGCTTGTGTTCACAGTTGCATTGCTCGCTTTTCATCGTCTTAGCGGACAGATACTATCTGCCTGGCGGGTCAGCTTCCCCCGGGCCAAGAGATTGCTCAAAAACAGTTGGCCCTTGCTCGCCTCTGCCTTTGCCATCGCAGTCTACCTGAAAATCGGACAAATCATGCTAAGAAACATGGTTGACGAGCAAGCGCTAGGGCTTTACGCAGCCGCAATTCGGCTCTCTGAATTGTGGTATTTCATACCCGTCTCTATAGCCTCATCTTTTTACCCCGCTATTGTTCGTTCTCGTGAGAATCATAGTGGGGCAGACTATCGCAAGAGGATTCAGCTCTTTTACGATATCATGGCTGGAATTAGCTATGCTATTGTGGTCCTGCTTGTGCTCCTGGCCCCGATCTTAGTTGAGACGTTGTTTGGCTCGGGCTATGCCAAGGCGGGGCCCATGCTGAGGGTTCAGGCGTTGGCTTTACTTTTTGTATCTCTAGGTGTAGCGCGTAGTCGGTGGCTTATGGTTGAGGATATGGTGCGTTTTAGTATGCTTGCTACAATCCTAGGGGCACTAACCAATGTTGCTCTGAACTTTTTGCTCATTCCCAGATACGGAGGCCTGGGCGTGGCCTGGGCAATGACGATCAGCCAGGCAGTTTCTACTTATCTATCCAGTATTTTGTCAAAGCGACTGTGGCCGATTTTCCGACAGCAAAGTCTTTCATTATTAGTGCCTTTCAGGATTTTTTCGCTGAAAAGATCACTCAGCGAGATCCTCGAGAGACCGCCGTCGAGCTTTGACGCAAGGATTAGGCAATGAGACCGGTTATCCTTATGTATCATTCGGTTACCGATGGTGAACCAATCGATCCTTATGGGGTCTCAAGAAAGGCTTTTTGTGATCAAATCGCCTGGCTTCTTGATCAGGATTATCAATTCGTGTCGTTGGCCACTCTGGTGCAATCTGGCAGGAACGGTCTATTCACCAGGAGAAGAAAGCAGGTAGTTGTGACCTTTGACGACGGGTACCGTGATTTGCTTGCCAATGCTCTCCCTATACTGATGCGTCATCGAGTACCAGCTACCCTGTTCCTTGTAGCCGACATGCTGGGGCAGACCGCGTCTTGGAATAGCTACTGCCCAAAAGCCCTGCTTATGACGGAGGAAGAGGTGCGCCAAGTGAAAGTTCAAGGGATGAGCCTTGGTAGCCATACACTGACTCATGTGGATCTGACTGCCCTCGGAGACGAGGAGCTTCGACGACAATTAGTGACCTCACAGATAGCATTGGCTGACTTGGGGGAGACTTTTTTCTCTTTCTCCTATGCCTGGGGAAAACACACAGATCGGGAGGTGGCGGCCGTAAAGGCTGCGGGTTATGAGTGTGCGGTCGCAGTAGGCGGGACAACCAGGTTTTTCAGGGCTGAACCGTATCGGTTAGGTCGGCTCATGATGCACCGTGACCTTAGCCTTGATTCCTTCAGGCGCATGATCGTTGGGTCCGGCTTGCCGCAGTGGATGCTTGTTCGGGCTCAGACTCGCGTCCGCCGACTGCAAAAGAGAGTGTTTCCAGGCAAATGAAAATTCTCGTCCTCTCGACTGAATACTCTGATTTCCTCCGCTGGCTCCACGCTCAGACCCGCGGACTGGGAAAGTTGCCTCATGAGGAGCAGATGCCGGTCGGGGCTCAGAGTCTCTTGGGGGTGGGAGTCTGTTGTTCCAGAAATCTGCAAAGTGGGGGGGGCGCTTCTTTGCGCTGGTTGGACTTCAGAGACTGCTGTACTGCCGCTGTCTCAAGATGGCATCCGCCGGATTCGTCACACAGTGGAGTGTGATTGGGTGACAATGAAGATATCAGTATATATTACTTCCTACAACCAGAAGCAGTACCTGATTGAAGCCATTGACAGTGTACTAAATCAGACGCTGAGGCCATTCCAGATAATCATTGTTGATGACTGCTCTACAGATGGCTCGCAAGAGGTGATTGCTGGTTATGCCTCTATGTATCCTGACTTGATAACGCCCATCTATCACGCTCAGAACAAGGGTGTGGCGCAAACTCGCATAGACGCTTTGCAAGCGGTTACTGGTGATTACGTCAGCCGTGTCGATGGAGATGACAGGTTTCTTCCTACGAAACTCGAAAAGGAAGCCAAATCGCTTCTGGAGCATCCGAATGCCCAAATCGCCTTTTCGGACCACTATTTTATGACAGTGGATGGCATTCATACCGGCGTCTGGGCTGGGAAAGAATCACCACCCCAGGGCTATGTTTTTCGTCAAACCTTTGCGCGGGATTTTCCGAGGCACACGCTTTTCAAGAATGATCTGGTCAATTATCAAGCCTGGATGAAGGTAGGCTCTTACGATCCGAATCTATCTATATATGAAGACTACGATATGTGCATTCGTTTAACAAATCACCTTCAGGTTGTTTACTACAACGAACCCTTGGGTGAAAGGCGTGTACACCGTTCGGGGCTATCAAATGCAAAAGCTGCCCAGCACCTGGCGGCCTTGGAATATATTTACCGAAAGAATAAGCCTCTTCTAGTCGATCTTCGCGCTTTTGAACGCAGATACGTTGAACGGAATATAGGAAGATGGATGGCATGGATTGCTATGAAGGCTGCATATGAAGCAGTAACAGATGATCCAAATCAGCGAGGTGGTAGAGCACGGGTCTTTAAATACTATCTCCAGTACTTAAAATACCAACCTCGCTATTTTCTCAACTATAAAGCAATACTTCGGATACTCTTGCCTCACAATATCTATGGATGGTTGAGGAAGATATCTGACATAGGAAATATTGGGAAATAATGTTACAGGAGAATGTGTTAACATTCTTGGCAACCGAATACGGAAAGTAGGCCGACGAACTTAGATAACTCAGCAGTTATTAACCTAGAAAGTGATCTTGTAATACTATATGAGCCCTAATGACGATTCTATTGGTGAAAACCTAATTTTCTTAATATCACAGCCACGCTCTGGTTCGACTTTGATGCAAGTTATGTTGGGTGGGCATCCGGAAATTCTTACCCTTCAAGAGCCTTGGTTGATGCTGCACCCGCTTTACGACCTTTTTCATTCCGGGAAAGCAGAGTATGAATGGGGTCACGCGAACAAAGCCGTACTAACATTTCTAGCCAGCCTACCTAATGGTACTGCCGATTATTTTGAGGGTGTGCGCCGCATGTTTGGGTATTTATATAAAAGAGCTTTGGCTAAAAGCGGTAAGCGGGTATTCCTGGACAAGACTCCCCGTTACTATTTCATTATTTCGGAATTAAAGCTGGCTTTTCCAAAGGCCCGGTTCATCATCCTATTTCGCAATCCTTTGGCAGTACTGGCGTCCATCCTAAAAGCCTGGGATCTCTTATTTTTATTTGAATATAAGGAAGATTTGTTGAGGGCACCCGAGTTATTGTTGAACGGCGCGGAACACTTAGAAGACGGTGGGGTGGTTGTTCAATACGAACAAGTTATTACTGGGCCGGAGAGCGAACTCAGACGTATATGTGAGAGTATAGATCTCGAGTTTAAAACTGAGATTTTGGAATATAATAACCGAGATCTTCACAACTGGGTACGCGGTGACAGGCAGGGAAACCTCCAAAATAACAGCCGCCCAGTTCCGCAACACCGCGATAAGTGGATCCAATCCTTGGATAACCCACAAGTATGGCGGCTGGCGAGCGAATATCTACAGGCGCTTGGCCCAGAGGTGATCTCGCGAATGGGCTACTCCCATGAAGAATTGTGCTCGGTTCTCATCTCAAAACATCCAGCACGGATACGGCTGATATTTACGTTGCCATTGAGTTTTTATCTTCGCCGGCCCTCAGATAAGATAATCCGGTTGCGGCGCATTATATTGACCTTAAAAGAGTCCATAAAAAGGCGCGGATGGTGGAAAACTGTCCGCCTGTGTATGAGCAGAATATGGAATAGTGGAAATGGATAAGAGATTAGCGCCACTCCTCGTAGACTCGTATATTGAATGGCACCGGATGATTTCCGATTCTACTTCTACTGAGCCGAAAATAACTCTTACTGAAGCACGAAACGCAGAGGCATAAGATGATATCTTATCGTAACAAGTTTATTTTCATACACACATACAAAGTTGAGGGAACAAGCATGGCTCAGGCATTGCGTCCATATGCCTTTCGCAACCCATTCGATCGGCTGATAAACGGTCTGAAGAATCTATGGGACTTTGGCATTAATGTCCCCTTCTACAAGTACTAGAGTCTCCCCACTGCACAAATAAAGCAAGGGAGTTAGTAACAGTTCAAAAACAAGCAAAATAACTTGCTAAGCGAATCTGTTGGCATCCACCACGTAGTCCATTGCCCGAGAAGAGGGTCATGCCGAATGAATTGGTCTTTGGTCTCGCGGAAGGTTTTGGAGCATGCGCGGTCGATCTCATAGACCTTCTCGAGGATGCGCGCGGTGACGCTCAGAGCGGTTTGGGTGCGCGTGCGCTCGACGGTCTTCAATGCGGTTTCGTGGGAATCGAGCATCACGCCGCTCCAAGTGCGCTCGACTTGACTGAACAGGCGATGCTCGCTGGGATTCCACTCCGAGGTATAGGGCGGATAGTGGACGATGCGCAGACGAAATCCCAGACACCTGGCCAGCGCGATCAGTTCCTCCTTGAAGCGCAGGGAGCGAGCGGCGTTGGCGCCGCCGCAGTCGAACAGCAGCATCAACTCGGTGACATGAGGGTACATCTGACGGAAGGCGACCTCCCAGGCCAGCGCGATGGCATAGCAGACGAAGGCACTGGTTTCGCGCGAAGTGCCCAGCGTGATGAAACCGACGTTGGCGACGACGTCGTAGACGCCGTGAGTAAACAGAACGCCGTTGGCGAGGTGGCGGAAGTCATGGTCGAAGACCGCTTGCGGATCGCTGCTGTAGCACTGACCGGGCCGGTGCAGGGTGCTGAGCGGTTCCTTCTTCTTGGTGTCGATACTCAACACCGGGATGCCGCGCTGGTGCGCCAGGCGACGCAGGGCGGCAATGTGGCGGAACTGCTGGTCACGCTCCCCGGGGTCGACGCGGCCGGTGATCAGTTCCTTGCACAACGCCCGGCGGCGAAAGCCGGCGCGATCCAACAACTCAGCCGCCGTATTGCGGCTGCTTTCAAAGCCGCGCTTGAGCAGTTCCTGCTACAGTTGCAGCGGTTTCAGGTCGTTCCAGCGCACACGCTCATCGGTGGGACTGCCGGCACTGTGGGCATCGAGTACATCGTGCAGCGTCGACGCCAACAACGGCTCGCGTTCGGTGACCGGCGGCCGACCGCCGCCGGTCCTTCGCACCCGCTTGGCGTCGCCGCTCGGGCGTTGCGGATGATCGGGTTGCCCTCGCGCATCTACTCCAACTCGGGAATTCCGGTGTAGATCGTTCGTCGACTTATGCCCAATACCTGCGACACGTAGGCCACGCCCCCGTAACCGGTCTTCATGGCCTCGATCGCCGCGTAGCGACGACGGTGATCCTCCGCTAACGATCGGCAATACAACCGCATCGACTCCTCATGCGCTGGCTCGTAACCCGAAAACTCGTTCATAGTGAAGCTCATGACTGAGCAATGCCTATTTCACTAGATAAAGCTATCTATACACTAAGGCTTATTTCGATGATTAGAATGTGATTGCGGGTCGGTTGTTGGATGTTTATGAAGTAACGCAGAATTTGAATGACGTGTTGAAGTGCACGCATCACATGGAAAGAGAAGAGATATAAAGTATGCACGTGGGTCTGGTAGCTCGAGGTGATACCGCTTACACGCTTGACTTGGCGAATCTGCTTCATGAGGCAGGTTTATCCATAACCTTGTATTTGTCCTATGAACACACCGTAGGAGAGGTAGGCACTCGCGACCGGCCAGTAGAACGTCTCTATGAACTTGGGCTCTTACCTTCAGAATGCCGGGTGCATCTAATAAAACCACCCCGGATGCGTAATCCGTTTTCCCTTGCAACATACTCCAGATTGAGCAAAACCATACTGGACGATGGTGTAGAGGTAGTGCATATTCTGGCTGGTCCCGATGAATTATGGTTGGCAATACTTGCTTGTCTCTTTCGTGCTATTCCGGTTACAGGCACGATGATTGTACCTAAACAGAATGTGGGAGGAAGAATTCCGCCATTTCTCATTAGGGTAATCAATAAGCTTCTTGCCTTTGGCTGCGACATGATTATTGTTAATGGCGCAGACCAAGTCAAGTTCGTGCATAATCTGTACGGAGTGCCGGCAAACCGAGTAGCCTTTGTGCCACTAAATGCACGAAGAATTCCTGTTAAGCGGCCTGTACAGAGAAACGTTGAGGAGCCTGGTACGATTCTCTTTTTCGGTGCTGCACGTCGTCACAAGGGATTAGAGTATCTTGTGCGGGCTCAACCGATTGTTTCCCGCCAAGTCCCGCACGCCTGCTTCTTGATTTCATCCCGCGGAGAGGGTCTGCAACCTTGCCTGCAGATGATCGAAGATGACAGCAAATTTGATATTCATGAAGGTTATGCTTCGGGTGAAGGAATGGCTGGTCTATTTCAGAGGGCCTCTTTGGTGGTTTTGCCTTATCTGTCTGCTTCGACGAGTGGTGTGTTGATGAGAGCCTATAGCTTTGGTAAGCCGGTCGTGGCTACGAGGGTTGGTTGTTTACCTGAATACGTAGAGGACAACATTACTGGTGTGCTTGTGAATCCGGCCGATGCGGAGCAGTTAGCTGAAGCAATAATCCACTTGCTCACCGATGACGCTCTGCGCCATCGTATGGGAGAGAATGCTAGGCAATGGGTAGAGGCGAAAAATAGAGAGGTAGTCGGGCAGACGATAAGGGTTTATGAAAACGCGACGGTAATTCACGCGGCTTCGAAAACTCGTGTCTTCAGTGGTAGCAGGAGCAGCGATTCGAAGGGGACTTTGTAATGCTGATATCGCATAAACATCGCTTCATTTTTATCCACATATATAAAACGGCAGGAACATCAGTTATGGATGTATTTCTCCCCTATTCTCGTTTGATTGACCGAGTGGCGTATGACTATAAAATTTCTAGAAAACTATTCGGCATGGTCGTTCATCGAATGGGGTGGCATGATGATGGGATGAAACAGTTTACAGGATTCCACGTACACGCCAAAGCCTATGAGATTAAGGAAAAACTGGGGAGTACTATATTTGATTGCTATTACAAATTTACTTTTGTTAGGAATCCTTTTGATTTTCTTGTAAGCCTCTATTTCTATATTTCACAAGATGAGAATCATCGTCATCATGGGGTGGTAAGCAATATGAGTTTCCTGGAGTTTTTAAGATGGCACATAGCGAATAATTCGCCGTGTCAACTAGACTCTGTTGCAGAACCTCATAATGCTAAGAGACTTGTTGACTATATTGGGAGATTTGAAACTCTTGAAAAAGACCTAGCTACTATTCAAGAAAGATTAGGTCTTGAAATCAGAAGTAACATTAAACACAAGAACCCCTCTCTCAAGAGAAAGAGCAAAGGCTACAAGGGGTATTATGACGAGGAGGGGAGGAATCTTGTGGAAAACTATTTTCGGGCCGATCTAGACCTCTTTGGATATGATTTTGATGGTTTTAACGAAAATATACCAATTATGCAATAATATGGGAGGGGCAAGCAAGCCATGAAAATTCCCTTGATTAGTGTACTCATTATTACCTGGAATCGCAAAAACGATATTTTGAAGACTGTGCAATCCATCTATGAACAGGCGTACCGAAATTTTGAGATCATTGTGGTTGATAATGGTTCGACCGATGGGACAGTAGACGCCCTACGCCAGGCTTACCCCGATGTCAGGCTCGTCGCGCTCGGCCGAAACATGGGAGCAGCGGTTGGGCGCAACGCCGGGATCGTCGCAGCACGAGGTGAGATCGTTTTCTGCCTGGACAGCGATGCTTCGCCAGGGCACGACACTATGACGAATCTGGTCGGCAGATTCCAGGCTGATCCAAAGCTTGGTGTCATCAACAGCAAAGTCGTGAATGCTTACACACAAGAAATAGACCGCACGGCAGGCTGGGCCTACACAGAGCGGAACAAAGCCGACCAGGATCGAGAGTTTCCGAGTTTCAGTTTCTCTGCTGGGGGGTGCGCAATTCGCGCAGAAGTCTTTGACCGGGTGGGCCTGTTTTGGGAGTTGTTGTTCTTCGGTGGTGAAGAGCTCGATTACAGCGTGCGAGTCTGGGATGCCGGGTACAAGATAGTCTACTATCCCGAAGCCGTCATCTATCATCGAGTGTCGCCACAGAGGCGCGTGGCCGGTGCGGAGCGCGACTGTCTCTCCCTGATGGAAACACTCTACGTCTATATGGTGCGCTATCCCTGGTGGATGCTGTTTCTTTTCGTGCCCTTGAAAATAGGTGTGACATCGGTCAGAGCTACCAGACGACATTACCTGCGACAGATGCTTGGAACCTTACTGGACGTACTACAGCAGCTGCGCAACTTGTGGAAACAAAGACGCCCCATCAGTAATCGAACTGCTCACTACAATCTCAGGTTACAGCGGCAGCATGGCCCTTTGTCTTGGGATCTGGCCTCCTGGTTGAAATACAAGACCTGAGCGGCCGGCGTTTGTGGCGAAGAGAACGAATCTCGTGGAGGCAAGTGTGGAC
>SDBU01002539.1_pt1 | contig 24139 bp, 22 predicted proteins | sample 2277071 | NCBI WGS metagenome assembly SDBU01 (sample SAMN10397929, study PRJNA504765) | marine sediment metagenome | isolation source: marine sediment core GS08_GC12, 126 cmbsf | place: Arctic Ocean: Gakkel Ridge, Loki's castle | collected 2008
AGCTTCAAACAATCGGAGTTAGCGATCATTTTCCTTATGAGTTTGTCAAAAATATTGAGCGAATTCCTTTTGAAGATTACGCTATAACTTTACCAGAAGTTGAAAACTATTTATCAACCACTGAAAAGTTAAGAGATAAATACAAAGAAGATATCAATATTCGAATTGGTTTTGAAGTAGATTTTTTCAAAAATCAAGTTTTAGCATTGAACGAACATCTGAATCGAGTTAAAAATAGATTAGATTACATTATTGGCTCCATTCACATTTTAGATCTCCGAGATGGGAGAGGAGCCTGGGGTTTTGATGATAGCAGATTTCGAGAGGATTATGAGTTATATGGTTCTGATAAGGTTTATATGTCATATTATCAAAAGTTGCTGAAAATGCTAACGTTCAAAGGATTTGACTTCAATATAATTGGGCATTTTGACTTGCCTAAAAAGTTTAATGATCATCCACAAAATAAAGAGATTATTTCAAATGAAATTAATCATTTATTAGATGTCATCAAAAGGAAAGATGTTATTGTTGAAATAAATACAGGTGGGTTGAGAAAGCCGTGCAGAGAACAATATCCAAATAAAGAAATAATACGACAGATGTATAATCTTGATATTCCTGTACTGTTAGGATCTGATGCGCATAACCCTAAACATCTTGCATGGAAATTCAAAAAAACAATAAGATTATTAAAGAAAATTGGTTATAATCATGTCGTACATTTGATTGCCAGAGAGAGGACATATGTTGAAATATGATAAGAAGTCAATTATAATATATTTTTATATCCTTTTTAAAATTTCCTGCTTTGTAACCAACCTCTTTGAGCGAGGTCATTCAATAATTTAAAATGTTTTGGATCTCGAGTATGAATAACCATACTATTGTTTTCAGAGACACCGATGATTCCAAATAGTAGTTCTTCTCCATCCCTTGTTATTACATATCTATCCCTCCTCTCATAATTTCTTAGGGAGATATTATCCAAACTTTCATATTCTTCTAATAACTCTGAGTGGTCTTCTATCCCAGGGTTTATTGAACATGCAATATTCACACTCACTGAAGATCTTACTTCATACAAATTCAGATCCTGCAAGTCCTCAATATTAGGGACTACAATCAAGGCTTTAGAGATAACATTTTGTAAGATATCTCGTATTTTCTCGAGAATTTCTGACTTATTGATATTTACGGATGTAAAATCTACAATTTTAGTTTCTTGAAGGTTAGACTGAGCATTCCGTAATTTTTCATTTTCTAATTCTAAATTGCTAAAATCCTCATCAGATTTAGTAAGTTCTTCATTGAGGATTTCAAGTTTTTTTTCTAGTTGCTTAATTCTTTCATTTTTTTTGTTAAGTAAGTCCTCATTAATTATAGTTGAGTTTTGGTTTTTTATTTCTTCCACTTTTAATTCAATTGTTTTCTCTAAGGTTTTGGCTTTTTCATCCTTAATTAACAGTGAATTCTCTAGAGTTTGAATTTGTTCATCTTTCCACTTCAGTGAATCCTCAAGTGTTTTCACTTGTTCATCTTTTAGACGAAGTAATTTATCTTTTGTTTCGAGACGTTTTTTATATTCGTGCTCATCCATTATCAAAATCACAACACTTCTTGTTTATAATTTTTTCTATATCTTAAAAACTAATGACTTCTAAATCCAAATTTTTATTACTTGTGATATAACTATTTTCTGCTTGGAAGTTTTCAGGTAAACTTGCATTTTCATCTATAATACACCAATTTAGTTTACATCTTTTGCTTAAAGAAACACTTTTATTCAAAATTACATTAGTTAATTCACAGTAATCCGCGATTTTACATGATTTGTGAATAATTACATTAGGACCTAATGTTACCTTATTTTCTATCCTCGAATCTTTGTCAATTTTTACGGGTTCGATGATTTTAATAGTTTTGCTCTTGAACTGTCTAGGAATTTTCCCGGATAAAAACCGGAAATTCATTTTGAGGATATCCTTTAGATTCGTTAAGTGATATTTGCCCACATTCTCAGAATTAATCAAAGTTTCAATAATTCTTATTCCCCTCACATTATCCCCATTATCTATTGAAAATTTTATTATATCCTGAAATTCTTTTTCCCCTCTTTCAGATATTTCCACTGAATGGAAATAGTTCGTGACTTTTGATTTCACTAAATATAAAGGTAATGAGTAATACTCACTTAGAATTTGATCATTCCTTGGTTTCTCAATAATGTTGATTATTTGTAAACCCTGATTTGGATCTATGTCCAAAGTCAAATCAGAACCTTTTAATATCTTTACATTTCCATGACCCCGTGCTATCTCATGATCATAAGATTTCATTAGACTTAGAACCATTTTCGAATTAGTGTTCATAAAGAGATTGTACATTTTCAGAATTTCTTCTTTTGAAAAAATAATATCTGCAGCAGTTATAAAAAAGTTAACGGGTCCAGTTTTACTTATAATTAGAGTAGTAAAAGCCAATCCTACAGCATCAGCCATTCCTGAAGGTCTTTTTTGTTCTATAAATTTAATTTTAATATCTTTAATTTTTGAGACTTCCTTCATAACTAATTCTTTTTTATAACCAACAATAATTAAAAATTTATCAAATCCAGCTTGTTTAAAATTTAAAATTATCCTGGAAACAATCGACTCTCCGTTAATATCAATTAAAGGCTTTGGAATTCGACTAGATATTGGTCTCAACCTTTTTCCAAAACCAGCAGCTAAGATAATAACATTTAAATTTGATTTTGAATCTATAAACATGCTAAATTTTGGTACTTAATTATTATAGTATTAATACTTTATTCTTAATATTTACGAGGAGTATTGTAATCTATGGAAAAGGATGATAAAATTGTTGAAGAATTGGAGTCAGATGTGTCTGACCTAATAGAAAAAACTCTTGAATCTTCTTCAGCAATAATAGGGATTAATGTAGGGACTCTTGAGGGAACTAAAGTATCAAGTAGGTTTAAAACAGATATAAAAATGTCAACAAATGAAGTCACAGCTGCTAATAGTAGTTTAGTGTTTTTATCGTCTAAAATGTTAAAAGGTTCTTTAAATCAAGAAGTTTCTTATAATTTAATCACGGGAAAAGATAAAATTATTCTTTCAATTTTAACCGAAAATATTACCATGATAACTTATTTAAATCGAGAATTAGCAGATTTAGAAGGCTTGGACTTTTATATAACTAAATTACAAAGACTTGGCTTACAAATTTCTGCAATTATTGAAACCTCAGCTATACTTAAGGAAGAGATATTTAAAGGACTTAAAAGAGCAATTCCAAATACCCTTGTACTTGCAATCATAACTAAAGATGGATTACCTATTAAAATACAGTCAACCATGCCGGAACCTATTTTATCAGCCATGGTTGCTGCTTTATATAATTTGTCTGGCGTTCTGTTGGAGAATGAGGGGATGGAATATTCAATAATAGGAGGAGAAAATGGTTCCGTCATCATTCACGAATTAGATGAGAATAGAGTCTTAGCACTCGCAGTCCCAGAATCAGATGAGAGAAAATTAGGATCTTATATCGCAAAAATAAAAGCGATAATTTCGAAGGTTGTATAACATGAGATAATTTTTCTGAATATTAAATGGTTTAGAATATTAGAGAATGGGTGAATGTTTGTGTCAAAATCAAAGATTTTTAAAATCATCACGGTAGGAGATGGGAGCGTTGGCAAAACAACACTTCTTTATCGGTATGTTGAGGGAAAATTTCTGACAAATACTAAGGCTACGTTAGGAGTTGATTTCTTTTGGAAGAAATTTAATTTCAAGGATGAACAAATAGACCTTCAATTATGGGATTTTGCTGGTCAAAAAGTTTTTCGTCATATCCTAAAAAATTACGCTTCAGGAGCAAAGGGAGCTTTATTACTTTTTGATCTTACCAATAAATCCAGTTTAGAGAAAATAGATGAGTGGGTTGATATTTGTAGAGAAAAAGATCCAAAATTACCAATTATATTTTTAGGAGCTAAATTAGACTTAACGGACTTAATCGTCGTCGAGGATAAAGATGCGAAATTCCTTAAGGAGAAATATGGTTTTCTAGAGTATATAAAAGTGTCCTCTAAAATGGATGAAAATGTTAATTTAGCATTTCAGTTATTGGTAAATGAAATTTTTAAAGATCTCTAGACAAATAGAAGATGACGATTAAGTAAAAGAGATGATTTCAAACTATTTATTTAATAATTTTATTAATTTCAATTACAGTATTCTTTGCTCGATTATACGACTCTAGTTTAGTTTTACCCTTGTATAATATAGTACACAAAGGTTCTCCTTTTAAGATACTTTTGGTTGGTGTGCTCTTGTCATGTACACAATCAAGAGAATTGATAATGGTTATTAAATTTTTATTAATCTCTTTTGGGGCAAAAAATATGAATTTAGTAACAAAGAAAATTGGTTTATTCGATTTTGTAGAAATTCTTACTTGATCCCACATATCTAAATTGAAACTTTTAATATGTAGATCCAATAAATTTGCATCTAGACTCACTTCTGATGCTCTTATTGAGCCGGGAATTCTCGGATTCACTTCCATTAAATAAGGATAATGATCTTTTAACACATAATCAAATCCATTTACCCCTTTCAAACCTAATTTCAGAGTCAATGTTTTAGTAATTTTTATAACCAATTTTTCATCTCTTTTTGACAATTCTGCGGGTACGATATTACCGCAGTATGTAAATTCTTTAGGAGGATTTAGAAGGGGATCTCCTATAAGTTGACGATTTATAGTTATAATTTCGCATTCCTTCCCATTTGAAATTACAGTACAACTAATGGGAATTCCTTCAATATATTCTTGAATCAACCAATCATTTTGGTTAAATCCATCGGATCCAAAATTTTTAATTAAGGTTGATAATTCTTCGTAAGTTGATATCTTATAAACATTTAAGCCACCTGCACTCTTGGATTTTTTTAATATTAGTGGAAATTGAATCTTTCCCTTATTGTTTCCAAAATCAATATAAGAAATAGTAAGAGGAACTTTAAAATTATGAGATTTTAAGAGATTGTGAATATATTCAATATTTCGAGCATTCTCAATTGTTTCCACATCATTGTTTAAGCTTTTTATCCTATAATTTTTCTTTTTTATTTCATTTATAATAGCTTTACGTTCTTCATAGGAATCATCCAACCCACTCCCTATAATTAAATAATCAATCCTAGGGTATTTTTTCAACATTTGTACTGTAAATTCCGACAGTAATTTGCTATACGTGCCTTTAATTGTGCCATAATCTGTCTCTAACTCTTTAATTAAAATTAGACTATCCACCACGCTTGGATATAGGTCAAGATCCCCAAAAAAATCTACAGCATATACATCATATCCAGCATTCTTCAAAGAGAGTGCTAACGGTCGTGTATTGAATCCCACAACTAATACAGATTTAGTTTGATCCTCCATTAATAAACAATTAGAATATTAAATTTAAGAATTTTTTAGGATATGTTCTTTAATGTAATAAAAGTGTTTTTTATAAATTAATCGTCCGAGGACAGAAAAATGAATTTTTGAAACTAATTAGAATGTTTTTATTTACAGCTTTGGTCATCTATGAGCATACATTTTTAAATAGTTTTTACTTTTTTGTTTAGTACCAAGAAATCTACTAAAAAAAGAATAATATCAATTTTAAAAGAGAGTGATAATTAATTGATAAAAAATTTTGATAAAAAAGTTGCTGTAATAACAGGTGGTGCGAGTGGGATTGGTCTATCTTTAGCCCATGCATTTGGTAAGAGAGGTATGAAAATCTTAATCGCAGATATTAACAAAAGAGCTTTAAATAGAGCATCTAGAGGTCTCAGTAAGGTAGACGTTAAAGTATCTACCTTGGTCATTGATGTGAGTGATCCAAAACAAGTCGAAAATCTCGCAAATACTGCTTATGAACGATATGGAAAAGTAAACATACTTTGCAATAATGCTGGGGTAGGTGGGGGAGGTCCTGCACATCTATTAGAAATGGGAAACTGGAATTGGACTCTTGGAACCAATCTTTTTGGTGTCATTGCTGGAATACGATATTTTTTAAAAAGGATGTTTGAGAGTAAAGAACCGTGTCACATCGTAAATACGGCTTCAGTGGCGGGACATCTTTCTGGGGAAGGTGGTCCCTATTCTGCGTCTAAATTCGCAGTAGTGTCTATAAGCGAAATGTTAGTTCAAGCTTGTTTTAATACTAATGTTGGCGTTTCTGTTCTCTGTCCTGGTTTAGTAAATACGAACATTATAAATAATATTTTTCCGTTGAGTGCAAACCTTACAGATTTTTACCGCCCATCAGCAGAGGAAGCTGAAGCTGGTCGACCATTCTTAGAAAATTTTATGAATCTGTTAAAACAAGGAATGAATCCTGATAGAGTAGCAGAAATGGTAATTCATTCAATACAAAATGATATATTTTATATAATGACACATCCAAAGTACATGAACTTAATAAAAGCAAGATTCGATAGGATAGTGGTTGATTGTAAAAGATTGAGAGAAAAATTTCCTACAACCATAGAAGAAGGAGAGGAATCCTACATATTTAAAGATAAAACACTAGATTTCTCAATTTCATATCCCAAACGCCTAAAGCAAGTAAATCCCGCTCCAAATACTAATCAAGTTTTTGCTGCCTCAAATGACTTCATCCAAGATTTTCAACTGAGTATCACCAAGATTGGATCTAATATTACTTTGGAAAACACTACTCAAACCGTTGCCAAAGTTTTGGAAGGTGTTGGGACCGATGTAAAAATAATATTTGATAAACAGATAACCTTAGAAGATGGAACTATCGCAAGGGAGGGAGAAATAGAATATCAAAGATTAGGTTCAATTAATATTCTTTCACATCATATTTCAGTAATGAAAGATGACAAGTGGATTCGCAGTAGTACATATGCACATCCGAGCATGTTCGATGACGATCTCAGAAATATTGGGCGTTCCTTAAAGTTTAATGTACCCATTCCTGAAATTCAATAGAAGAATAGTAATTAATTCTTTTTTTTTTTCACGAACAATTTAAAGAATCTTCTTCAATTCTAAAATTAAGGAAGATGGGTTGTACTTATTGAATTTAAATAATTGAGCATTTGCGTATTTTTTGAAGTTCTTCTTAATTTTCTCAGCTGAATATGTGTGAACCCCAAGGGCTTGAGTAGCATAAGATTTTTTCGGTTCTAAAACAACCATATGGATTTTCGACAATTTTGATAATTTCTTCGTCAACTCTTTTATTTCTCGAGCAATTAATCCATAATCAGATTCCACTTGAGCAATTAATTCTGGATATTTTACTGAAATGTTCGCACCACAATCAGAACATATAAAAACTACAGGAATAACATTACGATTCTTTAACTTCTCCACTTTAATAAGGTGAGTAACCTTCGTTAAGGCAGCAGCCATCGGAGTATAAGACTTTCCTTCTATCTTCTTTATCTTGTTAACAGCCAGTTTAAAATTTAGTGTCGGTTTCTGAAGAACAACAGCTTTTTTCCCGCGAAAAATAACTAATGCTATTTTATCACGTTTTCTATATCCTTCTTGGTGTAGAGACATGATCACATCCGTCATCTGTTTTATGACATGATACATCGATGCTGAACTATCTAAAACAAAAAACAATACTAAGGGGGCACGATATTCATAAACTTTATCCATTAAGTCGTATCTATTAAAGTGCAAGGGAAAATCTATTTCGGTTTTATTATATACAATATTTTTTAAATAGTTTCTAATGGTTGCATCAAGAGCGATAGTTTTGGGTTGAGCATTCATGGGAGTTCTATAGGAAACATACCTCCCTTTTTGAGATGAGTTTATTTTGATTCTTCTTCCTATTCCCCGACCTCCATAATCGGTGATTTTTCTATCTTTTCTGATATTATCCAATATTGAAGTCAGTTTCTTTTCCATTTGATATATAAACGGGACTGAACTATCTTTAACGTCAAAGAATTTAAGATCATCATAGGGTATGTTCTTGACTTTAAATCCACCAGCAGGTTTTGGATTTCGTCTTTTATTATCGGGATATTTTGGTGCAGGTAATTTCTGTTCTTTGGTTTCTGGTATATCAACCTTATTTGGATCAACCGATTGACGTTTAAATTCCTTTTGGAGTTCATCCGAATGTTTTAATGCCCCCTCGGTTTCTCTATTGGGTTTAAGTATATCCGTATCTTCATAAGCTTCCTTTATTTTTCCGTAAACTTCTGCAATCTTAGATTTTATCTCTTCAGGAGTCATTTCATAATGTAGTGATTGAATTCTGTGTTCGAATACTAAATCCATTGCTACATTTAAATCTTCACTAGTTATCCCCTTCCTAGCATTTAGAGCTGCATGAGCTCGTGCACACCTAATAAAGGTAATATCTGCCCTTTGAGAGAAGATCTCTAACTCACTAACTATTTTGGAAACAAACTCATAAACAGAACTGGGAATTTGAACCTCCTTTAAAATTTTACGAGCACTTAGGATTTTTTCTCTTAATTTAAATTGATCTTCCTCAAAATTTTTTATAAATTCCTTTGGATTGTCATCAAATTCAATAACTCGTTTAGTAATTTCAGCACGCAATTGTGTATTTCGAGGTGCTTTTATCTTTACTTCTAATCCCAAGCGGTCAGCAATCTGAGGTCGTAAATCTCCTTTTCCGAATTCTTTTCTAAATGAAAAGAAAAACTTCGGGGTTCATTGAACCAACTAATACAAACCTCGATGGATGGGATACTGAAATGCCTTCTCTTTCAATAATATTGATACCAGATGCAGCAGCGTCTAATAAAGTATCTACGATGTGATCTTGTAACAAATTTATTTCATCTACATACAAGATTCCTCGGTTTGCTTTTGCAAGTAATCCTGGGTGTAATGCTCTTATCCCTTCTGTTAAAACTTTATCAATAGATAACGAACCAGTGACCATATCCTACTGTATTTTCAATAAATCTGAAAATAATTCAGTACAGCCAAGTGGTAAGTTAACTAGCCTCATATGTCTTTTTTCTGTCTCTACTTGACCTTGCTTCCTTTTTTCTCTACATTTTTGGCAGAGATTATCTATATCAGAGTTTAAATCGCAAGCAAAAACACAGCCTTTAATAACTTCGATTTGAGGCATGAGTTCAACTAATGATCTAACAGCTGTTGATTTACCTGTTCCTTGATGTCCAGTTAATAATAGTCCTCCTATTTGAGGGTCAATGACATTTAATATTAAACCCATTTTCATTTTGTCTTGCCCTAAAATTGCTGAAAATGGAAAATTTATCTTTCTCATAGTAACAGATTCATTTGAAATTTTAATTTTTATGATATTATAATTATTAATCTTAATAAAAATTAATCATAGTACTGTTTAATTATTATTCTCATAAAAAAAAAACAATTAAAGAGAATTATAATATTTTTAAAATAATATATTAAGGAAATGGCTTCTAAACCCTTTTTAGTTAAGGTATAATTGTGGATTTTTTCATTTTTTTAGAGAGTATGGTTAAAACTTCTTTGATAATGCGTTCAGTTTTTTATCCAGATCGGCTATTTCTCCTTCCCACTTGGATATAATGTTTTCTACTTGGGGAATAATTGTTTCCCTTTCCTTATACTCTAAATATCCGATGAATTGTTTAATATATCCAATTCTTTTATTCGTTTCTTCTACAAATTTCTTTATTTCAAGCGTCTGATTTTCTAAAACTTCAGGGATACGATTAGATTCCCCACCTTTGGATATAGAGGTTAAATATTCTTCTGTTCCCAATAGTAAGGAGTTTAATTCTTTTATTCGACCATTAACTATATTTTCATAGGTTTGTGGTACTTTTTCTTTAGGAAATAAATTTGTTATGTCAATTATGAATTTTTGTGTCAAGCTTATCAATTGTCCCATACTCTCATATCCTTCAATTTCAAATTCTAAATCATGGTAAGAAGCTTCCAATCCGGATCGCGTATCATCTAAACTAAAAATTTTGAAACCAGGGTCATTCTTTAAAATTATATCTGGATCTCCTTTTTTGGACGCAACCTCAATTTGTCGAATAAGCCTTTGGGGATTGAAGACGAGAGAAATTGCTAGTGGATTACTTTCTTGATAAGAAAGAGTAGTTCTTATGTCTATATGACTCATCATAACTTTAAAGCCAGGATGAGAATGCCACCATCCTACAGTGAATTCGGGAGGGTCTTTTGTAAACGCCTCATCATCGATTATAGCTAATGCAACATAATCTTCATCTGACCATTTATATTGATCGATAACAGCGTCTCTATCTAATTCTTGATGCATAATAGGGTAAGTTGCTGTGATTCTAACATTATCACCTTCATTTTTCCCTATGAAAATACCACTTACTTCGAGCCAATCATCTCGTGGTATCCGTGCATTAGCGTATCTCACAGTAGCCGCTACAATAGTTAAATAAGCTTCCTTTGGAATTATTACAGTCATTTTAACAAATTTTTCTAATTATGATTGACTTTTTAATACTAATTTTATACTAATTTTTCTATTTAAGGCTTCACAAAAATTATGGAATATATAACAATTTAAATTCGAAATTTATCATAATAATATTACTAAGTTCAAATCAATGTTATCTTAAAAGTGAAATAGAATGACAGAACAAGGATTCATGCCTCTTACCGGGCAGCTCGGTATACCAGGAACCTCCTATAGGCTGCAATTAGGATTAATTAATGAGAAATGGGCAGTCAGGTTATTAAGAGGTAAAGATGTATTAGATTCATATGTTTTCAAAGATGAAGATTCCTCAGGAGGTTTCCCTAACCAAAATCTAATAGTAGGTTATGTCCTTAGGACAGTAGCCATACCAAATATAAATCCACATCAAGTAATGAAAACAACACAAGCTTTAGTAAAACAAGCAATGCAAAAAAAGGAGGAGAGAAAAATTAAAGCCCCACTATCAGAAACCAAAGAAGTAGAATTAAAGAAGGTTCCAGAGAGTGAAATAAAGAGACCAAAACCTCAAGGGTGGGTTAAAAACGAAAACGTAAAAAGCGAACAAGAACTACTAGATGAAAAAAGACAGGCTTTTAAACAAAGAGTAGCTGCTCAAAAGGAAATAGGTAGTTCATCAGGAATTTCAACAGTAAAGACGTCAAGACAATTACCCTCTATCCCAAGTCAAGGATCTTCAGGTGATTCTCCAGAAAGTTCTCAATCCGGCTACGGAGCTTCAAGTTTCTGTCCACATTGCGGGAAAGACCTTTTGTGGAAATTTTGTCCATATTGTGGGAAACCTTTACCTCATGAGTAGTCAAGAACGCTACTCCTTTTAATTATTGGAGAGGGAGGGGTTCTCCTATTTTCTTATCTTTATTCCGAATTAAAAAAAAATCTTATAAATTGCTTTTTGTTCAAATATTTAAAACCAAATAATCAATATATATATCATAAATTTGAAAAATCACGTGAATGCATGATGGGGAAATTTGTTGATAACAGTTTAGTAACGATAAAACCACTCGCATATTATAAAATGATCCTTCATATTATGCGATTCGGTTCTAAATACATTGAACATGCTAAACTAAAAGAAGTTATGGGAATTTTAATAGGTCATCTTGAGGGGGAAGGAGAGATCAAAAATGTTATTGTTGAAGATGTAGTTCCCGTGTCCCATGGAGGAACAATCGAAGTAAAATTCTCAGTTGATCAATTAGGTGCTTTTGGAGAGCTTGACTCTAAGATCTGGGAACAATTTGGGGATCTTGGATGGTTTTCAATAGGCTGGTATCATTCACATCCAGGATTGGGCATTTTTTTCAGCGACACTGATAAATATAATCAAATATTTTGGCAAAAAAGCCCCAGTGGTATAGGAATTGTTTTTGACCACACATATTTAGATAAACCAGGAGATTTAGGATTTAGAATATTCCGTCTAGACGAGGCTAATTTAGATGATCCTTCATTAGCAATTAAGTCGAATTACCATCCCGTAAAAGCAATTGTTGAACCACCAAACGATCTTGAGTTTTATATGAAAATAATGGAATTGATAGGTAGTATTCATACTGGACTACCCCAAATTCTTGAATTAAACGAAACAGTTGATATATTTAACGACGTTGAAATACCTCAGGAAGAACAACTTACACCAAAACTACCGCGGATAAATTCGGAAGAAATTGCTTCTGTATTAAAAAATGGAATGGAAACGTTCATAGATTTGTCGTTAAAACCAATTATTAACCTTTTAAATTCTTGGGGACAAGATACAATAAGTAAGATTGCGATAAATAATTCCCTCATGCGAAATGATTTAAAACAATTAAAAGATAAATTAAGTGATGAAATTAACAACTTACAAAAAACTTTCAATTACGATTTACAGAACAATATTAAAGATCTTGACTTCTACGTTGATGACAAGCTTGAGGAGTTAGATCAAGAAAAAGTAAATATTAAAACACTGGTTATCCAAGCAAAGGAAGAATTTGGGACAAAAATAAATATTCTATTTGAAGAAAAAAGCCATTTATTATATAAGAATCTTCAAGATGATTTAATTAAAGTATCCTCTGATTTAGAAGACCTCATCAATAAAAACTCAAATCATCTCGAAATGCAAGATAAAGGCCTTTCTAAATTGAATAGTCTAATTGAAAGATATCGATCTTTAGATAACTTTATCAAAAGTAATTTAAACACTGCACTAGAAGATATAATTTCAAGTTTCGGAAAAAGTACTAATAAAGTAAAGGGAAATTTTACTTCTTTAGGTAAAGAAACCAAAAGTTATTTGTCAAGTTTAAAGGCAGGAATTATCATGTTAGAAAGTTCAAGAACTTCAATTAAAAATAAACTGGATAGGTTACAGACTGAAAACAAAGAACTCCAGAAATCTGTTAAAGATCTTCGAGATGAAAAGCAAGGTTTACTAAAGGAAATAAAAAAGTTTGAGAAAAAAGGTGAGTGAGAAGAATTGCAAGCTGAATATAAGATACTAATTAAAACTGATGCTCTCATCCGAATGATAACTCATGTGTTAAAATTTGGGAACGAGGCATTAGATGAAAATGTTGAGGTAATGGGCTTATGTATTGGTCAAATAGACGAAACTAACAATCAAATACTTCTACATAATATTCATCCTGTACAACATGGATCGATAGGTTTTACCAGAGAAGATATTGAACTTTTCAATCAATTAAATAAAGATTATCAAGAAAAGGGAATGAAACTCGTGGGATGGTACACATCTCGACCGGGATGGGGTCTTGATTTTACAGACATTACAATACAGAATCATAAATTATTCCAAACTGCGAAAAATCCTCAAGGCTTTATCATCATCTTTGATCATACTTTGATGGGGAAGGAAAACGGATTTGGTTTTGAGATTTATTCATTAAAAGATTTTAATATTTCAAACGAAATTCGTGAGGTATCCTATGAAATTGAAGTCCCTGATTCCTTACATTTCTTTAAATGGGTTCAAAAATTTATGGAGGACTCTCAGAAGGTATCTCCAGTTATTATTGCAGAACTAAAAGAACAGAATGCAAGAGAACTTCAAGAGATCCCTCTTCCGGAGGAAGATCGTGTAGAAGTAAAAGTGAAAGATTATTCTGATCAGGTTGATATAATGGCAGGGATTCATAATGGAAGTTTAAAATTAAGTGAAATTATAGGTGAGACTTACCAAAATCAATTAAATACATGGGTTAGCGATATGACTCAAGGATCTCTAAAAGGAACAGAACTTATTCGTGGATCGTTGAACCAATTGAAAATTGCAGTTTCGGATGGGCTAAAAAATGTTCAGATATTTTTTAACACCACCTTCGCAGAAATCTCAGGACTTTTCAAGAAAAATATTACTGAATATATAAATTCCAGGGTTGCTGGGGTAAAGGAATTAAAAAATGAAATTTCAACTATTTTGGAAGAGATAATTGAGGAGTCAAAAAAAAGGATCGATAAAAATATCCAAAGTAATTTTACTCTAATAAATGAGGTGACTAAATCTTTACGCACAAGGTTCGAAAACACAACAGCTTTAAATTCCAAAATGACAAGTATGGTAACTCAGTTAAGTAGCATTGTTTCGGAAGCAGAAAGTGAGGTAAAAAATATCAAAAGTAATATAGATGAGGATATAAAAAATAATATGTCAAAGTTCGAAGTAGGAATAAACAAAAAATTTGAGGAGTTAGATACAGAAATTAATCCTATCAAAGAGGGTTATTCTGAAGGCAGAATTCTGCTTGAAAAACTCCAGAAAATAATTACTAAATTTCGGAATCTCACTTAATCTTCTTTAAAAGAACTCCAAACTAGAAACCATAGAAACGTTTAATCTATACTTGGGGATATTAGTATTCAGACGTTTTAATTGATTTAATTTCGCTATTCGACTAAGAATTCTTCCTATTATATCAACTTTAATTCTAACCCCAAAATTCTCTTGGAGGACTGAATTAATTTTATAAGAAGATAATATTAACATTTGAGAAACATTTTTGTCAGCAAGTAATTCAATAGCTTTTCTTACTAATCGAATTAGGTTTTCTTTACCTTTAACCTGTTTGTATACCATTGTCTAACAATAAAAAATGAATTTTGAATGTTACTTGAAGTATTGGAAGGCTTTTAAAATTTACAGAAAATAAGAATTTTGGTGAAAAAAGAAGGAAAAGCACTTTAAGTTTTGAAAATGTTTAGATTTATTTTTTTATTATAAGTAGGTTTAAATTTTTCTGATAATAAATAGAAATTATATGTCAAAAAAGCAATCTGATTCTTCAAAAAAGTCACGAAACTCCAAAAAGAGCAAAGAATCTGAAAGTAAACCAAAGAAGGAAAAAATAAAAAAGTTAAAAGTAGCATATACTTCTAAACCTGGAAAAATAAAGACTAAACGGAAATTGCAGAATTTTGCTACGAAACAGAGTATTAAGCTAAACGTCATAAAATCAAAGGCTAAAAATCAATTAGCGAGTTTTTATGAAACAATAGTTCATCATGAAAGACAGTTTGTTGACGGTGAAGAACCACCACCATCTTATTCATTTAGAAAGGGGTTTTACGGGTTGTATGTAATTTTTATTGTTTACTCATTAATATTGATTTTAGCAATGAACCCAGTGAGTGATAGTACAGTGAGTATGGTGATTAACACTATAATTTACATTTTAACATTTGGTAACCCATTCGCTTTTTCAAATGCTATTGTTGCTTTCTTTATTGTATTATCATTCATATTCAGTATTGATAAAGCAAGAGTGTTTATTTTTGAAGAAAAAACAGCTTTAAAACAAACTATTTTATATATAGGTATCATCGGTTTATTATATTTATTATTTTTATACATTGGTACAGCTCTTAATTTTATGACCTATTTATTATCATTGGCATTAATATGGTTAATTTTACTTAGTAGTAGGTTTTATATTTATTCCCGAAAATTTTCAACTAAAATTGAGGCTCGCTTTATAAAAAAATATTCAAGAATGAGATATTTCTTAGCTGTTATTGTTCCTTTTTTGATTTTAGCAATATTAGTTATCATTTCTTTATTTTATAGAAGCTTTCTGGTATTTCTTTCATTAGATTTTCTTGGCCCAAGTGATCCTGAAAATGCTGTACTTGTATATATTAAAGAAATGCGAGTAATCATGCCTTTAATTTATTTCAGCTTAATAATGACGCTAATCTTTATTATCTTTGAATTTGTCTCAACGCGAAGAAGAGCAGAAACAAGACGGGCGGGAACATTTGATAATTTTACTTTCTCATTTATTGTTTTATTTATATTTTTCTTCCAAATTATGCAAATCAGTATCTTTTTACTCTTACAGCCCGAAACAGTTGCGGCTTTAAAGTCAGTATTTGGAGCTGGTGGCTCAGCTTTAACATACATTTTTATCTTTGAATTTGTAGTATCTATGTATTTCCTCTATCGGATCATAAAAAAAACAGGAAAAACTCTTGGATGGCGTATTCTATTCTTCAAAAAAGATGGCTTAATAATGTTAATCCTAGCTTGTGTGTTCGCACAAACTTTTACTCGTTTTACACTAGCTAGTAATATTCAAAATCAGATTATCGAGGGGTTTGCAACAGTTCTTATGGCAGACAAGTATATTATTTCTGTGCTTATGATTTTCTTCCTAGGTACCACGATATTAATATATTATCTAAAACCTCATGAAACGTCAATGTTCATGAGATTACAAAAAGAAACAATTAGTGAAGAAGTAAAAAGCTTAGACAAAATTTACCAAATTGTCAGGAGTGAATATATACGCAGGGGAGAAGCATATCCGATTGAAATAATAGAACGTGAATTAATTAAAGTCACTCGTTTGTCAAAAGGAAATGTATATTCTTTATTAGAAGAATTAGCTAAAAAAGACATGGATATCGTTATTAGAGAAGAAACGAAGGGTTTTAAAAAACCTACCAAGACTATTGATTTTGTATCCGTAACTGAACGGTTCGAGAAGAAAGGTGTAGCTAAGCAAAAAGCAAAACAATATTTAAGTCAAAGATTATTTGAAACAGCTATAAAAAAGGAAAAGCAGACGAGTAGGTTAGTCAAGAGTGCTGACTCTAGTAAAATCGAAAGCACGTTTATAGCATCACTGACTACGGATTATAGCAAAAAACAAGTAGACAAAGAATTATTTCGACAAAAAGTAGCAGAAGCCGATATAACATTTTCAGGTGACCTTACTTCCACTATCATAAACCGTATCATTCAAGTGATAAAGAAAGAATATGTTTATAGAATTGAGAATCTTGAAGAAGACCCTGATTATTTTATACCCATATCGGAAATTTCAGGTAAAATTGAACAAACTTTAAAAATAAATCCTGGAAAGTTGTACCAAATCCTCGAAGAAATTAGTAAAAAAGATTTGGAGCTCAGATTAGTAGAAAACCCAGATGAACCTGAAGATAAAAAGATTAAGTTCCTTCCGTTCACAGACGATAACATGAATTATTCCCTTGCAAATTTCCGACCAGATGATTATTCTGAATTTCGGGTGCTTGTTCAAAAGAATTTTTTAAAACAATTTAGTGCTAAAAGAGAGAAACGAGTATTATTCCAGTTGAAAAAGGGGATTCCAGATCAAACGGAAGCCCAAAGAAGTTGGGTGGAGCTATTAACGTTGCTGCATAAATATTATCCATTCTTTGTTGAAAAATTAAAATTAATTCCAGATAAAAATAAGTTGCAAAAACAAATAGATGTTATGATTAAGGAATTTGAGAAGCGTCAAGTACAGAAACCTTAATAAAATGCCAATTAAGAAAACTAATAGAGATTTTAATATTCTTCTTCTACAATTACATAAAAAGGATGTCATCGTATTTTAGTTTATGAATGAAATGATCGAATTGCATCCAAAAATATCCATTATCGGCTGTGGAAACGTAGGAATGCGTTATGCATATGCTTTGATGATAAAAGGGATAGCGAGAAAGATTGTATTAGTTGATCTTGATAAGGAAAGGCTATATGGTGAAGTTATGGATTTATCGCATAGCACACCATTTACGTCTCCTGTTGAGGTCATTTCAGGTGATTATTCTGATATCCGAGATTCGGAATTGGTTGTAATAACTGCGGGTAGGAAGCAAAAACCTGGACAGTCTCGTCTAGATATGGCAAAAGGTAATGTAAGTTTATATGAAAATATGATACCTGAAGTTCGAAAACATGCTCCCTCTGCGATATATCTGATCGTCTCTAATCCAGTAGATATCTTAACTTATGCAACTTACAAATTTTCTAAGAAACCAGCAAGCGAAGTGATTGGGTCAGGAACTGTTTTAGATTCTTCCCGATTCAAATATCTCTTAGGTAAGCATTGCAATGTAGACCCACGGAACGTTCATGCTTATATTCTTGGTGAGCATGGAGATACAGAGGTTCCTATTTGGAGTAAAGCTATGTTAGGAGGGGGGGCCTTAATTGATTATTGTCCTACTTGTAAAAACACGATGACATGTGATCGGGAAGAAGAACTTAACACCATTTTCGAAGAAGTGAGAGATTCTGCATATGAGATAATTGAAAGGAAGGGGGAAACTTCATATGGAATCGGCCTTTCCCTTGTCAGGATTACACAAGCAATTTTGAATGATGAGAATTCGATATTGCCAGTGTCATGCTTTATAGATGATTATATAGGCATTCAAGATGTATACTTGAGTTTACCCGCTGTTGTAAATAAGGAAGGAATCCGTGATGTATTAAAACTTGAACTTGATAAAGGGGAACAAGAAAAACTAAGATTTTCGGCTTATACGCTGAAAAACGTTCTAAAAGAGGTTGGATTAAATTAAAAAGTAGGTAAATTGATTTTTAAATTCAATCATAAATATTGCTGAATTATTTTTACCAAATTAATAGTCCAAATACTCCATCACGAATTCAGTAACACAAAATAAGAATAATAAAGATCTTCTAATTAAGCTTCGATTATTCATAAAATCTATTGTGAAAATTAGAGGGCTTATATTACTTGTAAAAGAAAATTAAAGAGAAATTAAGATTAATTTGGGTTACCAGGATAAGTTTATCCCTCTTTCTTCTGACAGATTTCACAGATAATTTCTTCTCGTGGCTGATATCCATATTTTTCCCCCATATACCACAAAAACTGGTTATCTTCACTTATTACTACATCTTGTGCACAGCTTCGAGGTAAAGTCTCAATATTATTGCCGCATTTACAACATTTCAAATTTAATTTATTAATGGGAAATAAACCTCCCATTTCTTCTAATTTTAAACAGAAAATCTAGGTTATAATAAATATGCTTTATTTTTTATAATGAAGTCTTTAATTAGGCTTAGATTGAATAAAATTTCTTCCGAAAAAAGATTTGGTTTCAATAATAATTGAATTCTAAGATCTTCTATTAACTCAGTTAAAGTAAAGATGATTGTATGCTGCTATTTTTTCTCAAAAAACTTTTGTTTCAAATAGTCATACTCTTCATCGCTGAAAAAACATTTTTTTATGCATACGGTACACCCATAATGATTATAAAACTGAGGAAAACACTTAGAGTTATCAATGTGTGTATATCCCGTATGTTTTATTATGGGATCGTCATAAATTGCATTTCCAGGACATTCCCTAATACATTCTCCACACTTATTACAAAAATCATTGATCCAAGAGTGTGGATTTACTTCATCATTATTTATTGGCAAATTTTCTATGCTTGTTGCTAATATGGCCAATCTTTGCCTTGGGCCGTATTCGGGAGAAATTAATAAACCATGGCTGCCCGTCCATCCAAGACCCGCATTCCTTGCTAATACAACATAATTGCCTACCCCGCCTAATGCAGGTCCGGCTTGTGCTCCGAAATTATGCTCCCTCAAAAAATCCGCTAGTTTGTTTGCAGCTTTATTCAATAGTTTATATGTATTCATTATCATTTTAAAGGCTTCAAAGCTGGGACATGTTTGGATGATATCCTTATCCATCTCAAGCATTAGGACTATGATGTTAGGATATAAAATAGTTGAATCCTTATACACCAAATTTGGTGTGAGTTTAGTATAACCAAATTTTCCTATACCAAGCGAATAAGCATATTCTTCAAGTTCCTTAATAAATTCTTCACTAGCAATTTTATCTGGAGTGTCTGGGTTATTTTGAAGTGTCTTAAAACTGGTTCTAACATTTAATATTGAAGATGCGGCTTTTGGAAGTATTCTAGTAAAGAACTTTATTTTGTCCTTTGTGTTCATGGTTTTTAAAAATTTGATTGGTTGTATGACAGCTTGTTTAGGAGAATATTCATTTGATAGTACTCTATCCTTGTACTTGCTTAAAATAGCTTCATTTGTAACTGCACTTTTAATTGTATCCAAACTGGCAAGTCGATCATATGTTTTAACAAATTGTTTATCAAAACTTTCAAAAGGGGTAATGTCTCCGTCAAATGCTACTAAATCCTTTCTAAATTCTTCAATAAACATATCTTGAAATCGTTGTAGGTATAGATTGATGATTTTTTCTTTTACTTTCTTCGATGTTTTTAGGATGAAATATAACTTATAAACCTCATCTGTCAGGAAATTATATGAATGATCGCCGATTGTCAAGGTGTTCAGGTATTGTCCTCGTTCGTCTTCAATGACGGTTTTAGCAAATGATTGAATTGCTGAAAGAAAGCCCCCTATTAGCTCAATTCTAAGAGATCTTGTAGGAGAATATTTAAACAGAGGTAATCCATCCCAATTTATAATCCAAAACTCTTCAACTTTCATGCTATTATCAATGTATTTTTTGAACCTACTGAAAATAAGAGTAGAAACGTTATGCAATATATTGGTTGTTGTTGTTTATAATATTTTAGGATGTTATATAAAATTACATGAAAATTTTAGTTTTTAGTTTCCAGAGCACGAACATTTATACATTTCAGTAAATACAAAAATTGAAGAGGATTGAAAAAAAAGTAGAAAGCTTTTGTAAAATTATTAGTTAAAATTAACTCTTTTTACAAAGAGGATTTCTAATTTATTTCTAATCATACATTAAAAACCCTTTCTCTATTCCGCATAATAGGTTCCGAAGTTTCATCTTCCAGTGATCCATTAAGATCTATTTCTCCTGAACCAATAAAGTTTATCCTTTATACTCTGATTTCCCGTTATTTAGACTGGATTACAAAAATCAAATCAATTCTTTTGGTATTTGAGGAGAGCAAATAATATCAGGTAAATTTTCATATTTTTGATCAAACGTATAGATTTCCTTAATATTCTTCTCTTTCATTAATAAGTATGCGGAAATATCATTAGAATCCATGTTATAATCGGTCATTTTATTAACAGCATTGATATACAGCATTTTTGATACTTCAGTTACTTCTACTGACTTATTAGAAATTAATCCCATAATAAATACTTGTAAAACTTCCCAAGACATTGAAGTTTTTAAGAAATTAACTACTTCAGATAATTGAATTAAGGAGATACAATATTTATTTTCTTCTTTACTTATTTTTTGTATTATCTTTTTTGCTTCCTCTTTACACCATTTTATTTTATCTGATAACGGCTTCCCTTTTTTCGGTTTAAAATAGGCATAAATGAAGATATTGGCATCCAAATATATCATTAGAATTACCTAAATTTTTTATTCAAAAGATGATTTTCAAAATCGGACCAATCCTCAAGTTTTTCTATAAGATCTTCATCAAATTCTAAAGAATCAAAAAATTGAGTTAAATCAATTTTTTTTTGTGGTATTATCTTAAGAATCCCCTCATCTTCAATAACTAATACTTCTTCCCCATTTTTAAGTTCCCTTTCTCTCCACTTTAGAGGTAATACTATTCTTCCTTGAGAATCAACCTTTCTTATTTCGGTATTTATTTTCAGAAAAACCATCTCCTTTATAATATTCAATTCCCATATATATAATATTTAACCACAATATAAAATTATTTGGGATTTATTTTCATTTTCCCATTTTTTATGGTCCTGTAGATAACCTGTGTCATTAAACCTACAGGGTAACAATATTGGTTTTATAAATTAAAAAGCCATCTAGACTCATTAATATGTGTGTATCTCGTCTCTTTTAATACAAGTCGTTCCAATTACTAACCAGAATGAGAACATTTTTCGATTCAGTAAATACCCAGATCGAAAAAAAAAAAAAGGAAATTAATTTTGGATAAAAAAAAAATTATACTTCTCCTCCCTCTATCGTCTGAAAAGTTAATCACTAGGCTATTGTTAAATGAAACGTCTCACTTTTTTACAGTAATCTTCATATTCTTTTCCATATTGCTGTTTTAACCAAGGTTCCTCTGAAAAGGGAAATGGGATAAAAAGGATAATTCCAATTAAGCCAGAAATTAGTATTAATATAGAACTAGTTAAAATCATGAACCCACTAATAAAAAAAAAGAGTCCTAAGTATTGAGGATTTCTTGTAAATTTATATGGCCCATTAGAAATGATCTTATTCCCTTTTAATCCAAAAGTACGATCTAATTTTAAGGTAGCCACTCCCCAGATAAAAATCAATGATCCTGCGGAAAATAAAGGAATCCCCGTAATAATCCTCAACATCAGAAATGTGTTGCTAGAATTCCAATTTAGAATACCTAAAATAATAAAAGCTATAAGTCCATAATAAAATCCTGCCCAAAAAAAATAGAACTGCCAAGAATTTTTTGAAGGTGGAGGCCAAAAACGACGATGTGGAGTAATTATTGAAATTATAATGAATATAATTACAAAAACCTCCAAAAATAGGATAGTAGTAAAAATTATTTCACTAATCAATGTTCATTCAACTCTTTTCTATGTTTTTATATATACTCACTTTTTGATATATATTGAAAAGTATTATGTTATATATTGAATAATATATATTTAAATGTTACTATTGCCAAAATATCTTGTTTCTATTCGTTTAATAATCAGATAAAACAACATAAAAAAAAGCAGCACGTGAGAAAAATTTCATTGTCAAAATAATTAATATTAAGGCTTATCATGTAAAAGATAAAGTCTCTATGGTTAAAAATAAGAAAAAAAGATATTTTTTAATTTTTGAAATTTCCCTTGAGATTGAAACCCTTATACTAAGAAACTATTTCCATCTGCTTCCCATGATGCTCGGGTATTGCTCGTGTAGGGGGTTTCTCGGGATTACCCATCTTACATGAGGGACCCATATGACACCAAAGTGCATTACCTTCTTTATGCATTGGTCTACCACAATGCCCCGGGAGAGGTTCCTCATAATCACATTCAACACATTTCAACTTACTCATGTTTTATTGCCTCCATTTTATTTTATATCGTTCTCCTACCAAAATTTCATTTCTTTATTATTTTAAAAAAGATTATTTAATTGATTTTTTTACATTTCTTTTACCGCGCCACTGACTAAATATTTTTCGGGTTCAAGTTTGAAATCCTCGACACAGGATTGAGCACAAAAATAATATTTTTTGCCTTTATATTCGTGCTCTATACTATAACTTGGATAAACCTCCATTTTACACACCGGATCTACCACAAGCTCCTCTTCAGATGACTGCTTATGCATAAGTTTTGGGTCAGAATGTTCGTAGTCTTTATATTTCTCGGGATCCGATTTAAATTCATGTTCACATGAAACACTACAGAAGTAGAATTTCTCGTCCTCGTATTTATACTCAATCGATCGGCTAGGTATAATTTCCATCCCGCACACCGGATCTTGTGTTTTCTCCTCGATTAATAATTTCTCTTCTTCTATTTGTTGCGGCGTTCTTGGTTCATATCTTTTAAGCATAAGGGCATTTACGACCACAGATACGCTAGAGGTTGCCATAAACACAGCTGCTAAGTAAGGTGGCAGGAAAAAACCTGTTCCAGTTATCAATAAAAAGACCCCATATAAAACCCCTGCTGCAATAGGAATCCCTATTACATTATAAATGAATGCCCAGAATAGATTAGTGATCATCTTTTTATATGTTTTCTTAGATAAATTAATTGCTGATACCACATTTCTGATATCTCCTCTCATTAATACAATATCTGCAGTTTCAATAGCAACATCCGTTCCAGAACCTATAGCTATTCCTACATCTGCTTGAGCTAATGCCGGTGCATCATTAATGCCATCTCCTACCATGCCAACAACTATATTCTCCCCAGATTGTTGGAGTTCCTGGATTTTTAAAGCTTTATCATTTGGTAAAACCTCTGCTAGAATATGTGCCTCGTCAAACTTAAGTTGTCCTCCTATTGTTAGAGCTGTTTGCATGTTATCACCCGTTATCATATAAATTTCTATATCCATCTCTCTCAGTTTATCTAACGCATATGGGGCTTGATCCTTCATCTTATCGGAAATTCCTATTATTCCCCTGATGGCATTATCAATAGCTATTAATATTGTAGTGATTCCTTGTCGCTGAAATTCGTCAAATTTAGCCTTATAATCATCACTCGATATGTTATTGTCAGTCATCAATTTTTCATTGCCTATAAGAACAATTTTTCCTTTTATTGTGGTCTTAATTCCTTTCCCGGGGATTGCATCGAAATCTGTAGGT
>SDBU01002540.1_pt1 | contig 24139 bp, 26 predicted proteins | sample 2277071 | NCBI WGS metagenome assembly SDBU01 (sample SAMN10397929, study PRJNA504765) | marine sediment metagenome | isolation source: marine sediment core GS08_GC12, 126 cmbsf | place: Arctic Ocean: Gakkel Ridge, Loki's castle | collected 2008
AGTTGCTACGGACTAGTGGAGTATCCATAGGTGTGTATGTATCTCTTCCGACTAACTTCTGCATAAAGTTTCCTTTTTGCCCCCTAATCAACCAGTTACTCTTGATCCTCACGGTTCAAGCCCCTTCCTTTAGGGAGGGGTGATTGACTTGCCTCTTATCTTTTTATTTCGTCTCTCATCTTTTTATGATGTATATGCCAAGCAGGTCTTCTAAAATATCTTATGATAAATGGTATTATACAAAATAAGAGAGTTCCTCCAATTAAAAATATCTCGTAAGACATTGTATTAAATCCAGGAATTTGTGTTGGCGGAATATATCCAACAATTAGAGCAAAAGTTGTTCCAATGATACCAACAGATCCAACAACCCACATTCCAACATTTTTAAATGGGATTTTATACGCTCTTTTTACATGCGGTTTTTTATATCTTAAAACAATTGCAGATACAAACATTAAAACGTACATGAGCTGATATAAATGCGCAGTTAGATTAAGTAATATCCAATAAGATGAGCTAATAGTTGGAGTAAATAAAAATACAAAAGCCAAAATTGTTACAATGATAGCTTGCAATACTAAAAGATTTACAGGAGCTTGATGTTTGTTTAGCTTTTGTAAAATAATTGGAAGATCGCCATGTTCAGCCGTTGCATACATTCCTTTTATAGGTCCAATAGTCCAAGTACTTATCATTCCAAGAGCGCCAATTGTTATAAAAAATGCTACAACAGATGTAAGTTTTGGAAAGTTATATACTCTAAAAAAACTAGCCATAGCCTCAATAGCTCCAGCTGGTAGTTCAATACTTCCAGATGGAATAACAATAGCGATAGAGAGAGCTCCAAAAGATAAAATTGTAATAATTATTATCGCCGATATTAAAATGGAAATAGGGTAGTTTCTAGCTGGGTTTTTTACCTCTTTTGCATGAACTGCAGACATCTCAAGACCACTTAGGGACATCAAAACCCCAGAGAGAAGAGCAAACGATGATATAGATTTAAAATCTGGAAAAAAGGTTTCTTTTGAAAAAACTATTTGAGAAGGATTTCCTAAAAATAGCCAAAGGCCTGCTAAAACAATAATTAAAACTCCAGGTAATATCGTACCAAACATTGCGCAGATAGTACTTATCCATCCAGATATTGTCATTCCAAAAAAGTTAACTATAGTAGATAACCAAAAAACTATAATTATTGAACTCATTATAAAAGTTTTGTTTTGAGCTAGGGTTGGATCAAAGATATATGCAAAACTAACAGCTGCAAAAGATAGTGCTGTTGGATACCATATAACATTTTCAATCCATTGAAGCCATATCGCTAAGAATCCAAAATTATCTCCGAGGGCTTCTTTCACCCAAATGTATACACCTCCTCTTTGTGGCCAGCCAGTTGCTAGCTCAGCTGAGATCAGTGCAATTGGAATGAAAAACATTAGAGAAGAAGCTATAATAAAAAAAATAGATGCAAAACCATATTTTGCAGAAACAGATATATTTGCAATGTTTACTAAAGCTGCGACATTTATCATCGATAGCATAAAAACATTAATCGTTCGTCCTTTTTGAAACATTTATCCCAACTCTTTTTTTTTAAACTTTTAGTATATTTCATCTAAGCTTAAATTTAAAAAAAAAATAATTAAAAATTTTTGTATCAAAAATTTATTTTCATTTTTTCTTTTAGATTCTTCATGTATAATATTTAAAAATTTAGAAAATAAATTATCATGAAACCATTTGAAAAACGAGAATCTTGGAAGTCTAGAACTGGATTTATTTTTGCAGCTCTTGGTTCTGCAGTAGGGCTTGGTAGCATTTGGAGATTTCCATATGTTGTAGGTCAAAATGGAGGAGCTGCTTTCATTTTACTGTATTTGATTTTTTTAGCTTTGATTGGTTTTCCGATTCTAATAGCTGAAATTCTCGTTGGAAGAACAGCTCAACTATCTCCATTTGGTGCTTTTAAAAAAATTGGTAAAAATAAATTTTGGGGTCTTTCCGGTAAATTAGTTATTTTTACAGGTTTTATTATCAGTTCTTTTTATAGCGTTATCGCAGGTTGGATGTTAGGTTATTTAATAGAGGCTATTTTTGGTCATTTGAGCTTTTCTGGTTCTGCTCAGGCTCTAGAGCATTTCGATAAGCTAAGCTCATCAGCTTTTTGGTCTATTGGGTTTCATTTTCTTTTTATGGCTCTCTCCATTTTAATTTTGTTTTTTGGAGTAAGAAAGGGGATCGAGCAAAAAAGCAAAATTATGATGCCTCTTTTGATTGTAGTTGTAATTATTTTAGTAATTAAAGGAGTGACACTCCCTTCTGCATCCAAAGGTTTAAAATTTTTATTATCTCCTAGATGGGATTTAGTAACACCCGCTGGTATATTAATAGCGCTTGGTCAAGCTTTTTTTACTCTCTCTTTAGGGCAGGGAACAATGGTGACATACGGAAGTTATCTCTCTAAAAAAGAGGATATCCCAAAAAGCTGTTTTCCTGTTGTTTTATTAAACACTCTTATTTCTATTTTAGTGGGCATTGCTATTTTTACCATCGTATTTTCTCAAGATTTGCAGCCAGCAGTTGGACCATCTTTAATTTTTGAGACATTGCCTTTAGTTTTTACTAAGATGAAATTAGGCTATGTGTTATCTATCTTTTTCTTTCTTTTGGTAACGCTCGCTGCTTTAACATCAGAGATTTCAGCTTTGGAGCCTTTTATTTCATATTTAATCGATGAAAAAGGTTGGAAAAGAAAAAAGGCCTCGATCTTCACCGGCTGTTTAGCTTTTTTAATTGGAGTGCCTTCAGCTCTATCTTTTGGTCTTTTGAAAAGATTTACACTCTTTGGATTAAATTTTTTCGATTTTGTATCTTTTCTATCTGTAAATATTTTAGTGCCACTTGGCGGTTTTTTAATTGTCGTTTTAGTCTCATATATCTGGGGTATAAAAAAAGCTTTTGAGCATCTAAAAGTATCTAAGGAAGCTTTTTTTCATCATCGGCCTTGGGTCGCTATGTATTTCAAAGTTTGCTTAAAATATATCTCGCCAATATTAATTATTTTAATTCTTCTTAATATTTTAGGCTTTTTTTGATATATATCAAATTTTAAGCAAACTAAAGAAAAATGGCGCTTTTTAAAAATTTTATAATCGTTGTAATTGTTGTCGGGATTTTAACAAGAATAGCTCTATATCTCTACTCTAGAAAATTTAAAAAAGATATGGCTATTTTTTTAGCTTTTTTTACAGTTTCAGTAATAATTCTTCCAATAGTTTCTCTAACTTTAGGATTTGATATTGCTGTATCTGAATATGTTGTAGCTTTAGTTATCTGGCTACTATTTGATCTTATGAGAATAAAAATTACTACAAAGAAGATGAAAAAATGAAAATTTTAATATATTTTATAGAATGGATCTTTGCTTTTTTTATTATTTGGGGGCTGAACTATGGTTTAAATAATCTTTTAAAAAGAAAGATATCTCCTATAATGGCCTCAATTTTTAGTTTTATTATAATTGGACTTTTTTGTTTTTTCGTATCACCTTATCTTATAACTTTTACTTACTCATCTCTGATCTATCTACCAATAGCATTTTTCTTTTTCGTTATAACATTAATAAAGGTTGCAAAAGTTTAATCTTTAAAAAGAGAATCAAAGCCATTATCTGAATCATTTTGATCTGGATCATGATCTGGATCATCTGAATCTGGATTCTCGAAAAGCTTTTTTGCGATATCTTTTTTTGATTTTGAGTTATCTTCTTCTAGACCATCTTTAAATGAAAACTCTTCACAAAAGTTATTCTTTTCTCTATCAGATACATATTCGGTATTTGGAACTAAACAATCGTTTGGTTTCCCAATTAAATAAAACCTGCAGTTTTTACAAACATGTAGATCTACTTCGCAAAAAAAGCAGGTTTCTTTGAAACCTATTTTTTTATTTGGCAGATCTAGTTTTTTTTTGCATTTGTGACAATACATTTTTTTGTTTTTATCTACCTTGTCCACTTCCTGGTACAATTCTAGGTCCTGATGGAGAGCTATCTAAACGAACATGCGATGGACTTGATATCGATGGAGCTCTAAGAGAAGAAGGCGGTGAACTGGGAGAGCTTGGAGAGACACTAGTTCTTGCAGTAGATCTTGAATTACCTGATGGCCATAGACTAGTTGGGACATAAGAAGACAATCCGTTTCTAGGTGCAGCTGGGGTTGCTTCAAATGGTGTTCTTCCACCTGTTCCAGCTGGCACTCTCGGAGCTGAAGCAGATGCTGTATCTCTTACAACAGATCTTCTAGGTGTAGGATAGCTTCTTTGCCAATCAGCGAAAGAAGGTCTTCCCATTGTTACCCAACCTTCAAAAGAAGGAGATCCCATTTGTTCCCACTCATGATCTATTATAATTATTCTACTATCTCTTCTAGTAAATGGTGAAGGAGTTGTTATAGTTGGACTTTGATAAAACCATGAACTGCGAGGTATAAAACTACTAAATCTGGTGCGCCAAGGATTTCTCATAATAACCACTGGCGTAGGCTCAGGGGAGGGCACAAAAATAACAGGAGAAGAAAGCGTTTGTCTTTGTCTTCGTATAGATCCAAGTAAACTTAAAACTGTTGCAATAATTAATACAGAAGATACGATTGTAGCTCCAATAGGTGGTAAAAAGGCATAAGATGCAATTGTACCTAAAGTTGCTAAAACAACTCTAATAATTCTAGAAAAAGTCTGATTATTTCTTTCTCCTCTATCTACTAGAGGAGGAGGTGAACCAGCACTTCTTGTGTGTATTGAAGGTGAGCTCATTTTTTTACTCCTTAAATTTTTATTAAAGGCGTTTTATAAATAAAACGTTCTTTTAGTTTAATTTCTTTTGTCACCTGGCACTCTTAGATTAAAAGTTCCAGGAGTGTTCAATGCAGTTGATCCAGTAATACCTACTCTAGCAGCTTGAGTTACATGGGGATTGCTAGAAGGTGCTGATGTTGCTCTCAGATCAGCTGATTCTTTACCAGATCCAACAGGTGCGCGAGCAGAATCAACTGCGCGAGCTACTCCTCTATCTGTAGGAGAAGGGTTTGTATCTACTTCTTTTCTTTCAGATCCAGTTGCTACAAATAGCCTTCCTTGAGCTGGGCTTGTACTCATATATTTACTCCTACTCTATTCTGTTAGCTTTGATTTCTTGAAGCATATTTACATTGATTAGAAGATTTTCATAAGAATTGTTGAACCATCCTTTTGCATTTGTTCCAATGATTATGCCATCTGTTGCAATCCATTTCAGTAAAAGTTTTTTTTGTGAAGGATCTAATTGCCATAGAGAATTATCCGTTAAAATAACTTCACATGTTGTTGGATTGATTGCAGCTACTTGAAGTGTGTATGGATTATCTAAAATTGGTCCTAAATGAAGTTTAACTTCAATCGCTGTACCTGTTCTTGTATTTACCATTTTATATCTGTATCCATTAAAATAAGATGAATAAAATGAATTATTTTTTACGATCATAATAGGATCATTTTCTTTCCAAGAAAATGCTTCTTTAGATGAACCATATTTAATATTCCATTGAGATCCATCTTCAATGATTAAATAATCACCTAAAACTGACACACCAACTAAATTGTGAGTGTAGTGATTAAATACTAAAGGTGGATATTGATTATCATAAATTGTTGGAGAAAGGATTCTTTTTTCTGAAGATGCAAACTCTTGTTTTTCTTGATCAAGGAGCTCTTTTTTTTCATTTTCGGTGAGCTCTCTAGAGCCTGCTTCTATTCTATCATCATTTGCAAAAGCAAATGTGGTTGTTAAAAAAATTGTGATGATTGTCAAATATTTTGTTAAGGTTTTCATATATTTACTCCTTTGTTAAAAATGAGCCAAAATAATGCAAAAGTTTATTTTTTTTTGCAATTGAAATAAAAATTTCATAAAAAATCTAATTTGTTTATAAAGAGATTTTAAGAGGAAAAATGTTAAAAAAATTAACTGTTATATTTTTTTTATTTTCATCAATTTTTATTTCTGCAAACGAGAAAAATTTATTATATTTAGGCGCTGGAATAAATAATTTTAGAAGACCAAATTCTCGTTCAACATCATTTAGAGCTGAGTTTAAATCTAAATATTCTAAGTGGCTTTTTCATCCAATTATAGGCGCATCTATGACAACAAAAAAACAAGTCTATGCATATGGTGGAGTCTCTTTAGATTTGTATCCAAATCCCCATTTTGTTATAGCTCCAAATTTTGCAGCAGGTTATTACAATAAAGGCGATGGTAAAGATTTAGGCTTTCCTTTGGAGTTTAGATCAGGTATTGAAGCTGCTATAAAATTTACAAATCAAATGAGAATAGGCGCTCATATCTCTCATACTTCTAATGCATCTCTTGGCCGTAAGAACCCGGGCTTAGAAACTGTAATATTTTTCTTGGCAATTCCTTTAGGTAATAGCTAAAAAACAACAAGAATAATGATTAAAAAGTGTATGTCGCAGAAATTATACCTGATACAAAATCAGTTGAATTTTTTCCTCTGATTGAAAAATGAGAGCCGGCAAGCATTCCTAGATTTGCAGAAAAATTATACTCAATAGCTGGTGCTAAAGATGTTTGATCACTAGTTCCTTTTGTGTTGCTAGCTATAGAACCATCTTGATTTGTTCCTGGGATACCTTTAAAAGTTGTTTTTCCAGAATATGTTTCAACGATATCCATTGCAAAAACCCACCTTTGGGTAAAACTAAACTCAAATGAAACAATTCCTGAAAAAAATCCACCTGGGGATACCTTTCCATTAGTGTTAAAGCCTCCGCCATATGTATTGAAATTTTTGACAGATACTTTTGGTGAATATGCATACGTTGGGTTTATTCTAAATCTTATAGGATGAGACTCAAACCAATAAACAACTTTTTCTATTACAAAACCAAATATAGTTTCAAAAGAGCCGCTTCCACTTGAATCTATTCCCAGTTTACTAGGATTTAAATTTTTATATTTTCCAGTTGGAAAACTCTCTATAATTGTAAGTCTAATAGCTGGAGTTATAGTATAGATTTTGTCTCTTAGTAGCTGAATTCCAAGCTCTACAGTAGTATCTCCAACCTCAAAGGATTTTTCTCCCTCTTTATCCTTATATAAAGCATTTCCTATAAATTTAATATCAAACCACTTTGTTAAACCTGCTTCAAACTCTAATTGCGCGTGAAAAGTGAATGTACTTGGAGTTGATCCATGACCCCAAGACTTATTATAGACACCATTAGTATCTCTAAAAAATAGATATGGCTGAATATCGATCATTCCTTTTGCTGTGTTAGTGCCATTATCTGCGAGTAGTGGCCCGGTATACCAAGGTGTATACGCTCTATTTGCGAAAATCAAACACGGTAAAAACAATAAAAAAATAATAAATAGCTTCAGTTTCATGTTTTGCCTATTTCTTATCCTTATAACAAATAGATGTTTTTTTAAAATTTTTTATTAAGCCAGTTTGTAAAATAATTATTTTAATTATTTATTAAAATATTTAATTTACAATGTCTCGTTTTGGGGCATAGATACCTAATTATCAGTATGTTAGTGCGTTTATTTATTATGCGATCGAATAAGTAATTTAAGGCTTTTCGAATTAATAAAAGTTATTTATAAATATGTTTAATTATGATATAATTAGTTTAAAATTAATAATAATTAATGTTATATAATAAATTATTACAAATAACAGAGGATTAATAAATTATGGCAATTATTGGACTAAGGTTTAGAGGGTCTTCCTCTTCAGGGTTAAAAAACGATGGTGAAGAAGATAAAAAAGCTTCAGATAAAGCAAAGTACTCTTGTGGATGTTTAGCTGCGATTAAATTTGTTGCTTCAACTTTAGGATCAGTGCTTTATGGAAGAAAGGCTATTGAAGATGAATCTAGTGAAGAAACCTCTGTAGCTAATGAATTAGGTTTAAGTAATGAAGAGCGAAAAGCGGCTCTATCGCTTCAATTAAGTCATGATTTGAGTAGCGGTGATAATGATTCTGAACCTCCTGGATCAGTAGGTTTGTTTCCTGCATTCGATGCTACATTTGGGGCTTTTGGAAAAGAAGAGGTTTCAAGTTTAAAGCGTTACGATAGAGTAAATCTTTCTTGTTTTAGCAGGAGAGATGGAAGCTATGATAGCAAAGCTGCTATAGATTATCTATATAATACTAGACTATCAGATGGAGAGCTAATTCTCTACCGTATGCCTGATAATATTGTAGATGGTATTAAAGGGATCGAAAATATGAATAATTCATGCACCATTGCGTCTTTATTATTTAATATGTTTGGAGCAACTTCATTTTTTGATGAATTATTACTTGTTGGTCCTGAAACAGATAAAACAGATAAAGACATAAGGTTTCATTTAATAGAAATAGCCAATGATCTTAGGGCAAGAGATCGTAGAGTTGCAGCTGAAAAGTTAGATAATTTCCGTGATTTAGTGATGGGAAAAGAGACCAAAGGTAGATTTTTACAACCAGATGAATTTTTAAATGCACTTTTTGAAAAATTACATATTGATAGAGACAATGAAATTACTTTTTTGGATATGAGAGAAAAAGATACTTCTCCAGTAGAAGAACTAATTGAAGAAATCGTTTCTAATTTTTCAACAGTGGTTAGAGCACTTAATGATGTAGTGAATATGCAAGATTTTATGGAACGAGAAGATCAAATTAGAAATAATTATGAAACAACTATAGCAAGTATTGATTCATTATCCAATCCAGAAGAATCGGAATATTTTACAACTCAATATGTCAAATATCTTTCGCTAACGGAGGTTCTTAAAGACTGGAAGCCTGAATGTAGAAATGTTAACGAGTTTATAATGATGGTAAAAGAAAAGTGTTTTATATTGGCTAAAAAAAAGATTAATAGCGAAGAGAACAAAGTCTTATTTATTCAAGTTCCTCGTCAAGGTTATGATGCCGCAAAAGCTTATAAAGAGATAACACCTTCTTTATATATTTCAGTTGAAAGACAAAGATATAAGTTTCAATCTGTTGTTGTAAATGAACACGATGTTCATAATGCATCCTGGGTAATTTTACCCAAAGATGGAGTTAATGAGAGCTATTATTTCAATGGAGGAGGCGTAGGAACTCCGAGAATAGAACCTAAAAAAGAAATTTATGAGCTATTATTTGGAGCAAAAGATATTAGAGATGCTAGTAGCGAGCTACAAGGAAGTTATAAAAAGCTATTGCAAGAAGGGGCTTTTTACATTTACATTAGAGAATAATTTCTGGTTTTCTATCGATATTATTAGATATCTGTTTTTATTAACAATTAACTCTTAATTATATATAATTAACCATAATAAATATATTGATTTATAATTAATCATTTCTGAAAATAGCAATTAGGAAGATTATTTAAAAGGATAGTTATTTTGTGAGTGAAGAATTAGATTTTACCCCTTTGCCATTTATAAAAGGCTCTTTCCCTCAGACATTTATGGGTTCGCTGCCTTCCATTAGACGAGGACCTAGATCTCATACGAGCTTTGTTAGGTTGCCGGATGGGGATTATTTGGCCCTAGAGATTACAACACCTAAAAATTGGAAAAAGACAGATCCTAGTGTTTTGATGGTCCATGGCCTTTGTGGTTCACATAAATCTGCTTGTTTAGTGAGACTTGCAAAAAAATTAGAAAAATTAAATATTAGATCAATTCGTATAAACTTAAGGGGTTGCGGTTCAGGGACTGGTAAATCTAGAAAAATTTATCATGCAGGACAAAGCGATGATGTCTTTGAAGCTTTGAAGTTTGTATTATCTGAGACTCCAGAATCTGAATTAACACTTTTGGGATTTTCATTAGGAGGCAATATTACTTTAAAATTAGCAGCTGAGCTTAGTATTGCTAATTTAAAACTTTTAAAAAAAGCGATAGCTATAAATCCTCCTGTAGATCTTTATTCAAGCATCAAGCTTTTATCTTCTCCTAAAAATAGAGTATATGAGAGATATTTTATAAAACTCTTGAGAGAGGATATGGATCATAGATGTAAAATTTTTTCTGATCTTAAAAAAATAAATTTTCCTGAAGAAATTCATTTTCAAGATATTGATAGACTATATACTGTTCCCCAATACGGTTTTAAAGACAATTTAGATTATTATAAAAAATCTAGTGCAAAATATTTAATTCCGGCTATTGAAATTGAGACAAATATCTTATTTTCAGAAGACGATCCAATAATTAAAATGCAAGATTTTGAAAATTTTGTGATGCCTCAAAATGTTCATCTTTTCAGAACAAAAAAAGGTGGTCATATTGGATATGTCGGAATGCCAGGAAAATCAAAAGGCTTTCATTGGATAGATAATATTGTTTTAGACTGGATTTTAGAATAATATATCTATAAACTGCGGATAGTTAAAAATTTAGGAGTTTTTTTATGAAAATCACAAGTGTTTTTAAAAATAACGAAATGATACCCAAAAAATTTACCTGTCAAGGTGAAGATATCAATCCTAAATTCGTGTTTGAAGATATTCCAAAAGAAGCAAAGTCTCTATCTCTTATAATGGATGATCCAGATGCTCCAAATCAAACCTTTGTTCACTGGGTAATGTATAACATTCCTATAGTAGATAAAATCGATGAAGATTCAGCATTAGGGATTGAGGGAATAAACTCAGCAGGATCTGTTGGATACTTTGGTCCTTGTCCTCCAACAGGTACTCATCGTTATTTTTTTAAGCTCTATGCAATAGACTCAACATTGGATCTAAAAAAGGGAGCTAGCAAAGAAGAGTTAGAAATAACTATGAAAGGTCATATTATAGAAAAAGCTCAATTGATAGGTCTTTATGTTAAAAATTAAAAATAATGCATGATGTAAGCAACTAATTATCAGCATCTAAAATAATAGTATTGCAAAATGCCAATTGATTTGGCATAATGAGACTCAAAATGACAATAACGATGGCATTTTGAGGAGTTTTATGAATTATATTAAGAGATTTTTTCAAATACCCAAGCAAAGTTTTTTCTTGTTTGGCCCTAGAGGCACGGGCAAATCTACATATTTAAAAAAACATTTCAAGAATGCTATTTGGATAGATTTATTAAAGCCAGAAGATTTGAGGTATTTTAAAGCTTTGCCAGAAAGGTTAAGAGAACTGCTGATAGCTAATCCAGAAAAAAAAGTTGTGATTATTGATGAAGTACAAAAGGCTCCCGAATTACTTGATGTAGTTCATTCTTACATTGAAGAGAAAAAACAAACACAATTTATTCTCACAGGATCAAGTTCAAGAAAATTAAAAAAAGCAGGAGTAAATCTATTAGCAGGAAGAGCTATTTTAAAAAGATTTCATCCTTTTATAGCCAGTGAACTAAAAGAAAAATTTTCTTTAGATTTAGCTTTAGAAAGAGGTCTTCTACCTTTGGTATGGGATAGTGAAGATTCTAAAAAAGTTTTAAAAACTTATGCGACTCTATATTTGAAAGAAGAAGTGCAAGAAGAAGGATTAGTTAGAAATGTTGGGGATTTTGCAAGATTTTTGGAAATCGTTTCTTTCTCTCATGCATCTATTCTAAATGCAACTAATATAGCTCGTGAATGTTTGATTAAAAGAACAACTGTTGAAAATTATATACAAATATTAAAAGACTTGCTTTTGGGATTTACTATCGATATTTTTACTAAAAGAGCTAAAAGATCACTTTCTTCTCATCCAAAATTTTATCTTTTCGACGCAGGAGTATTTAGTTATTTTAGGCCTGTTGGAGCTTTAGATAATCTGTTAATGATAAAAGGAGCAGCCCTAGAAGGTTTAATAGCTCAACATTTAAATGCTTGGATAGATCTTCAAGAAGAAGAATATAAACTCTACTTCTGGAGAACTAGATCCGGTTTAGAGGTAGATTTTATAATTTATGGTAAAGATTGTTTTTTTGCTATAGAAGTAAAAAATAATTCTCATATTTCTTCAAAAGACGTTAAAGGATTAAAAGAATTTAAAAAAGATTATCCTGAATGCACTCCAATATTGCTTTTTAGAGGAAAACAAAAAATTATTCATAAAGGTATTAAGTGTATTCCAATTGAAGAATTTCTTTTGAATTTATTGCCAAATTCACTTTTATTAAAAAATTAATAATTAATAATTTGTATTTTTGTTAATATTTTCCTCTACAAGAATAAGTTTCAAAGAAATATTAAAGGACAATCAAAATTTATGGGTTTTATCGAAGAGAGAGTAAAAACATTTGCAAAGCCAAATGTTGTTTTCAAAGCTTGGGCTGATAAGTATTTACAGCAAGGTTTTGAAAAAAATCAAAAAGGATATGTTGTAAATGAGAAAAAAAAGGGTATTAAATTCAAAATTGAAGATATCGAGAAGAATCATACTCTCACAGTAGTTTGGTTTTCTCATTTTGTGAAACTAAAGTTTTATCACATAGTTGAAGAAGATATAAATGGAAGTTTAGTTACATGCAAAGTTCAGCTAAAAGGGTTTTTCGCTGTTTTAATAAAACCTCTTATTGCTAAAAAAATAAAAAAAAATCTTCAAGTATCATTAACTAAATTTGCAAGGGATTTGAATTTATTATGAAAAAAATAGTTTTTTTAATGCTTTTTTCTTTTACTAGCGTATTTTCTCAAATTTTAGAGATTAAAAATATTCAAGAGATAAAAAAGTATTTAAACAAATATGAACTTGTTATTTTTGATCTAGATAATACCATTATGGAACCTATTCAAGAGCTTGGCTCTGATCAATGGTTCTTTCATCAAATGAAAAAACATGAAAACAGTGGATTAGATAAAAATGTTGCATTAGATGAGACTTTAAAAGATTGGTATGAAATTCAAGCGATTACTAAAGTTAAACTTGTTGAAAAAGATATCAAAAATATTTTAGATAATCTTCAAATGAAAAATACACAAGTCATGGGATTAACGACTAGAGATTATGATTTTTCTCTAGCTGCAATAAAACAGTTAGATTCTTTAAAAATTGATCTTTCAAAAACCGCTCCTAAAAAAGAAAATCTTTATTTCAAAAATGGAGTTTTGTATAAAAAGGGGATTTTATTTGCGAAAGGAATTGAAAAAGGAAGAGTTTTAGATCAGTTTTTAAAAAAGATTAATTTTAAACCTAAATCTGTAATTTTTATTGATGATAAATTAAAATATCTTGATGAAGTTGAAAAGTTTTGTAAAAAATTAAAGATTAAATTTTTGGGATTAAGATATGGATATTTAGATAAAAAAGTCAACAATCTGCAGGGATTTATTTGTGATATACAACATAAAAATCTAAAAAAAATCTTGTCAGATGATGAAGCAAAACAGTTAATCGCTAAATAAATATTTTTAATTTTCACCTACTTCAATAAATTTTTATGAGGAATTTCTTTTTGAATTTTTAAATATAATTTTATTTTTTTAATCTAAACCTAGCCTATCTAGATAGAAAAAAATATGCCAGCCTTGATGTAGACTGGCAATTTAATTAACTTACAGCTTCTTCTGCTTTTTCTTCATCTTTTTGATCTTCTTGAATAGTAACTTCAGCTTCTACTTCTTGAGATTCTTTAACTTCATCAATAGTTACTTCTTCTTGAGCTGGCTCTTCTACTACAACTTCTTCCTCAGCTGCAAAAAGTGGGAAAGCTGCAAACGATGCTACAAATAAAATACTCATTAATCTTTTCATATTTTTCTCCTTTTTTAAAAATATTTTATGACAAAAAATGTCATTGTCGTATCAAAGTCTAGTTTTTTTTGCTTTTTTTCTCAAAACAATTTTAGAAAAAAGAAAAATTTCCTATAATTAAGTTAAGTTTTTATCTTGTAACCTAAATAGGAGTAAAAAATGGCAGAATATTGGGGTTATCACCTAGTATTGGATTGTAAAGGATGCGATACGAAGAAAGTAACAAGCCGTGATAACATTTATGATTTTATTAAAACATTAGTAAAAGAGATCGATATGAAAGCTTATAAAGAGCCCATGATTGAACATTTTGCGACCCATAATCCTGATGCTGCTGGCTTTTCTTTTGTGCAGCTAATTGAAACTAGTGCTATCACTGGTCATTTGGTGGATAAAAATGGAGATGCATATATCGATATATTTTCTTGTAAGGAGTTTGAAATAGAGAGTGTAAAAAAAGTACTTAATAAATTTTTTGCACCTAAAAAGATAAAAGTAATATTTTTAACAAGGCAAGCTTAACTAAGTTTTTGAAAGATCTGAATCTTCTCAAAGGCTAAATTTCTAAAAATTTTAATAGATAAACTATCAAAAATAGTTTACCTATTTTTTTTCTATTTTAGATAAATAGTTGATAACTTTAATGACACTATCAGGATTTAAAGATATGGTATCTATGCCTTTTTCAACTAAAAATTTTGCAAAATCTAATTTATCAGATGGTGCTTGTCCACAAATTCCAACTTTTGTGTTCATTTCGTGAGCATCTTTTATTAGACTTTCAATAGATATTTTTATAGCTTCGTTGTTTTCATCAAATATTTCAGATAGCTCTTTCGAGTCTCTATCTATTCCTAAAATGAGCTGAGTTAGATCGTTTGAGCCAATAGAGAATCCATCAAATCTTTTAGAGAATTCTTTTGCTAATATTATATTAGAGGGGATCTCTGCCATTACATATATTTTTAGATTTTTTTCACCTCTTTTAAGACCATTGTCACTTAAAACTTTTAAAACTTTGTCAGCTTCTTTTATAGTTCTACAAAAAGGGACCATAATAACGATATTATCGAGCCCTAGAAGTTCTCTTGCTTTTTTTATTGCTGAGCATTCTAGTGTAAAACCATCTATGTATCTTTTGTTGTAATACCTTGATGCTCCTCTAAAACCTAACATTGGATTTTCTTCTTTAAACTCGAATTCATCTCCGCCAATTAAATTAAAATACTCATTTGTTTTAAAGTCACTTAGTCTAACAATTGCAGGGTTTGGATAAACAGACGCAGCAATTTTAGCTAAACTACAAGATAAGTTATCGATAAAATAATCTTTTTTATCTAAATATCCTTTAGTTAGTTTTGCAATTATTTGTTTAGTTTTTGCACTTTTGATTTTATCAAAATAAAAAAGTGCCATAGGATGTACTTTTATAATGTTATTTATTATAAATTCCATACGAGCTAGACCAATTCCTTTAATAGGTAGATGCCACCAGTGAAAAGCTGCGTCTGGCGATGCTATATTTATCATGATTTCAGTTTTGATTTTAGGGAGTTTCTCTAGATTAATCTCTTCTTTTTCAAATTCAATAATTCCATCATATACTTTTCCTTCTTCTCCTTCTGCACAAGAGAGAGTAATTTTTTGGCCATTTTTAATTTTTATAGTAGCATTTGAAGTACCAACGATTGCTGGGACATTTAGCTCTCTAGATACTATTGCCGCGTGAGATGTTCTACCTCCGAGATCTGTAATAATACCACTTGCTTTTTTCATGATAGGGACCCAATCTGGAGAGGTAGTTGTTGTTATTAAAATTGAGCCATCGATAAATTTATCGATATCTTTTATATTTCTAATAATTTGAGCTTTTGCAGAAGAGATTGACTCTCCAATTGCAAGTCCTGTTGTTATAATTTTTCCAGGGCATGGAATTTTATAACTTGAATAGTGCTCTTTTGTTTTTAGAGCTTGTACGGTCTCAGGTCTTGCTTGTACAATAAATAGTTGATTAGACTGGCCATCTTTTGCCCACTCGATATCCATTGGTTTTTGATAGAGTTTTTCAATTAATAAAGCCCATCTAGATAATATTAAAATCTCTTCATTTGTTAAAACAAACTCTTTTTTCTCTTTTAGAGTTGTCGTAATGTTTCTAGTGCCATTTGGCATGTAGATCATTTTCTTTTCTTTTTTTCCAAGTTTTTTTTGCAAGATTGGAAGTTTTGTTTCATCTAAAAGAAGAGGTTTAAATGTTATATATTCATCGGGATTTACTATCCCTTGAACAACATTTTCACCAAGACCAAAAGCGGCTGTTATTTGAATAACATTTCGAAAACCAGATTCTGTATCTAAAGTAAAAATAACACCAGATCCAGCAATGTCAGATCTTATCATCTTTTGAATACCAACAGAGAGAGCAATTTTTAAATGCTCAAAACCTTTTTCTTCTCTATAAACAATTGCTCTATCAGTAAATAAAGATGCGTAGCAATGAATGCATTTTTTTAAAACATTTTTAAAGTTTTTTACATTTAAAAAACTCTCTAATTGTCCTGCGAAACTAGCAGTTGGTAAATCTTCAGCAGTTGCGCTAGATCTAATTGCTACATCTGTATTTTTTAAGTTATAAATTTTGGAGAGTTTTAGATAGGCTTTTTTGATTTCATCTTCAATCTCTTTTGGGAATTTTCCTTTTAAAATAAGTTTTCTAATAGCTTTTCCAATAATTTTCAATGATGCTTTTTTGTTTTTTCTTTTCTCAAGCAAAAACTCAATTTTATTTTTTAGATTGTTATGTTCAATAAACGTCCAATAACTAAAAGCTGTTAGAGCAAAGCCCATTGGAACATTAATACTTTCTTGTTTTAAATGATGGATCATCTCGCCAAGAGAAGCATTTTTACCTCCCACAGAGGGCAGATCTTTCATAGTGATTTCATCAAAAAAAAGAATGTATTTATTTTCCATATTGTAAGCCTACAAACTGACCTTTAGCTTTTATTTTTTTTATTACATTTAAAATTATTTGAAACAAGTTATTTTATATTAATTTCATTGAATTACTTGGCTTTTTATTTTTTATTTGTTATTCAAAAATTTAAGGGGATTAGAAACATGTCTAGTTTACAAAAATATAAAAAGAAAAGAGATTTTTCTAAAACTCCTGAGCCCAAAATTCAAAAATCTGAAGCTAAAACACAAAAATATATATTTGTTATTCAAGAGCATTTTTCAAAAAGAAAACACTTTGATTTTAGAATTCAAATTTTAAGCTCGCTCAGATCTTGGGCTGTTCCTAAAGGAATTCCTAAAAACACGAAAGATAAAAGACTTGCAATACTAACGGAGAATCATCCACTTGAATATGCAAAATTTGAAGGGGTTATTCCAAAAGGGGAGTATGGCGCTGGAAGAGTTAAAATTTATGATAGAGGCACTTTTGAAAATATCAAAAAAGATAAAGAAGGAAAAATAGTAGCAATAAGTAAATGTTTTAAAAATGGTCAGATAGAGATTTTTTTACATGGGAAAAAAATAAATGCAGCTTATGCACTTGTTAGATTTAGGGATGATAAAACTTGGCTACTTATAAAAATGAAGAAGAGAAAAAATGATAAAAAATCTTAAAACTAAAGCTCAACCAAATTTTATTAGCCCAGAGTTAGCGACTCTAACTGAAAAATATTTCTCAGATAAGGAGTGGATTTATGAAGAAAAGTTCGATGGAATTAGATGCATAGTAGTCTCTAAAAATGGAAATATCAATTTATATTCTAGAAATCACAATAAGCTAAATCTTAAATTTCCCTCGCTTATAGAGCCTTTTAAAAAGCAAAGAATAAAAAATTTTATAATAGACGGTGAGATCGTAGCTTTTGAAGGAAAGGTAACCTCTTTTTCAAAACTCCAACAAGTTAAAAAAGAAAAAATAAGTGTCTATTTTTATGCTTTTGATCTTTTATATTTTGATAAGTATGGTCTGAAAGATCTTGAGCTTATTGAGAGAAAAAAACTTTTAAAACAAAGATTCAAATTCTCTACAAAATTTAGATATACTCCTCACATTTCAGAAAATGGCATAGCATTTTATAAAAAAGCCTGTAAAAAAGGTTTAGAGGGCATTATAGCTAAAAAAAAAGATTCTAAATATTTATCTAAAAGAACCAGAAATTGGCTTAAATTTAAATGCTCAAATAGACAAGAGTTTGTAATTATTGGTTTTACTGATCCTCAAAAATCTAGAATTGGGTTTGGAGCTCTTTTAATTGGTTTTTATGATAAAGGAAAACTAAGATTCGCTGGCAAAGTCGGAACTGGATATGACTTTGAGTTTTTAAAAAGTTTTTCTGAAAAACTTAAAAAAATTGAGACTAATAAAAAATTAATTTTAGAGAAAATCCCACTTAAAAATATACATTTTGTAAGGCCTAAATATGTTTGTGAAATAGCTTTTTCAGAATGGACGAAAGATTTGAAACTACGCCACCCTAGATTTATAGCTCTAAGATTTGATAAACCTGCAAAAAAAGTAGTTAAAGAAACAAGGTAAAAAAAATGGTTGAGATCACAAATAAACAAAAAATACTCTTTCCTAAATCTAAAATCACTAAAGAAGAGTATGTTGCTTACTATAAAAAAATAGCTAAAAAAATCCTTCCTTTCATAAAAGATAGACCCCTTACTTTAAAAAGATTTCCAAACGGTATACAAGGCATAAAATTTTTTCAAAAAAAAGTAATGGATTACTATCCAAAATGGATAAAAACTGTATCTGTTAAAAGAGAAGGCAAAACTTCTATAAAAATGCCAGTTATTACAAATTTAGACTCTCTTTTATATATTGCCAATCAAGTAGGAGAGCTACATCCTTGGCTCTCTAAAATAGATAAATTAGATTATCCAGACAGACTTATATTTGATTTAGACCCTGAAAAAAATAGTTTTACTAAAGTTATAGATGCAGCTAAAGATCTAAAAAAGCTTTTAGATATTTTGAAACTACCATCTTTTTTAATGACAACAGGATCTAAAGGACTTCATATTATAGTTCCTATTAAAAGAGAAAAGACATTTGATGAGATAAGAGCTTTTGCTAAAAAGGTTGCAACTTATTTAGCGGATAAATATCCAACTAAATACACTATAGAGACAAGAAAAGATAAAAGAAAAAAAAGAGTTTTTATTGATTACTTAAGAAATTCTTTCGCTCAAACAGCTGTTTCTGCTTTTTCAATAAGAGCGATAGAATCAGCTCCAATTGCTACTCCCATAACTTTTCAAGAGTTAAATAAAATTTTGAATTCTCAAACATTTAATGTAAAAAATATTTTTAAAAGGTCTAAAAATCCCATATCTTCTTTAAACTCAAGGTCAGTATCTATAAAAAATGCCTCTAAAAAGATAGAAAAATTATTGGAAAGCATAGATTAAAATTTTTATTAGCATTAAACTTATTTTTTTATATGAAATTTTAAAAAAGTTTATAGATAAAAAATCGTTTTTATGTTATGATATTTCTAATTGTTTAAACTATTTTATAACGGTTTATAATAATTAATATTAAAAACTTTAAAAAAAACTTTTATAATTAAAAGGAGAATATTATGTCAGGTTTATCATTCAAATTAGTACCTTCTGAAAATGAAATTAGTTCAAGATTATCACCAGACGAGAAGCTTTCAGGGGCGCCTTATGCAGTTTCTGATTCTTTAACGGGGAATGTAGGAACTCCAAATAATCCTATAGTTAGTAGACTAGCAAATGCTACTACGGTTTTCGCTCTTCCAATAGCTGTGGAAGCTATTTTAGGAAATTCTATTGGATTAACTACAAGACATTTATGGGGAGGAGCTTCAAATGCTATGGGAACAGCTGGGCACCTTTTAAGAGTAGTTAGAGAACTTTATAATGGTGAAAAAAATGAAGCTATGTTTCATGCTGCTCAAGCATCATCTCATGCATATAACGCTATGTTAAACTCACTTGCGATTGGAGGAATATATTTATTGCCAGAACTTTGGGTTATTGAATCTGTTGCATCTGTAGCAGCACCAAGCTTATCTAGAGAGTTATTTGGTAGACTGAGCGATGCTCCAAATGGATTTTTAGCTAATAGATTTGGAATAGAAAAACCATATCTTTTACGTGTAAAAAATGAAGATGGATCTTCTCAAGCATTTCCAATCACAGCACAGGAAAAAGAAAAAATAGAAAGTGGTGAATTAAAACAATACTCACTTGTTCCAAATAGAGCTAATAATGGATATGATATTAAATTTAGTGGAGACGCAGCTCCAAGAGCAAGAGCTCCAAGAGCAAGAGCTCCAAGAGCAAGAGCAAGTGCTTCAAGATCACCAAGCAGAAGAATTCCAGCAAAAAAAGCATCTCCATTATCAGGATCAGGAGTTACAAAAAGAACAACTAGAAAAAAGTAGTACACGAAAATAAAAACACTCTATTTAACGCTTAATAGTTCATCCCAAGATGTGGTATATTTAAAAGATCTCATCTGGGATGAACTTTTATATTTTGTATCAATTCTTTCAGCTGCGAAAAAAACAGCTTTTTTATCAGCTTTTAAATTGATCTTATCTATTACTTTCATAAGGACATCTTTGTTTTTTTCATTTAATTTAGAGAAAAAATCTCTTTGAGAAAAAGTTTCATCTGTAAAATCACTTAAAATTATCCCAGCTTTTTTATATAAAAAGTCCTTTTTGAAGATCTTTTTAAGTCCTTTTTTTGCATAAGTTATAAGATCAGGAGTATAAGACGTTGGATTTGAAAGGATTATCTGGCAGGAATTGGAGTAAAATGGATCTTTTGAATGAAAGGAAGTTGTTATAAAAACTGAGATGAAATTTGTATGCATCTTTTGGTTTCTTAGCTTTTTAGCTGCTATTGAGATAAAAGAGCTAATAGCTTTTTCTAAATCTTCTAAATTCTCTATTTTTTTTGCAAACGACCTAGAAGAGCAAATAGATTGTTTAGAAGGGGGTGTTTTTTCGCTCTCAAAGCATTTGATCTGATTTAGCTCTAAAGCTGTTTTATGAACGTTTACAGATAGATATTTTTGGATATAAGAGCTATCTTTCATGGCTAAATCATAACCTGAATATACCCCTAATTTATAAAGTCTTTTTTTTAATCTATGGCCAATACCCCAAATATCATCTAAAGCAGTTTTTTTTAAAATATTTTCTATATCATTTTTCTCAGTTAATACAAAATAACCTCTATTTTTTTTAGCTATATGGGCAGCTACTTTAGCAAGGGTCTTTGTTTTAGCTATCCCTACAGATACTTCAACTCCTGTCCATTTATATACCTTTTCTTTGATGTTGTTAGCTAAATTAAGAAGATCTCTCTTACCTGTTAGATTAGCTGAATAAAGGTCTAAAAAGGCTTCATCTATCGAGTATATTTCCATAGGGAATAAAAAGCTCTCCAAAGTTTTCATAACCCTTTGAGACATATTACCATAGAGAGTAAAATTTGAAGAAAAAATATGTATAATCTTTTTTTTAATTAGCTCTTTATACTCAAATATCGGTGCTCCCATCTTGATATCTAGTTTTTTAGCTTCTTTAGATCTTGCAATCACACAGCCATCATTATTTGATAAAACGACAACAGCTTCATTTTTTAGCTTGGGATTAAAGATTTTTTCACAGCTAGCATAAAAATTATTACAATCAACTAAAGCAAACATTTTATAAGTAAATAAAAAATTTTAATTTAAACAGTTTTATGGATAACATATGTTACTATCCCAAAAATCTCAAAATCCATTTCATCTGTTATTTTTATAGGGCTATATTTTGGGTTTTCAGAATATAAATAAATTTCTTTATTTATGATCCTAAGTCTTTTAACGTTAAACTCTCCTAAAAAACTCGCTATAATAATTTTTTTATCTTTAGGCTCTAATGATTTATCAACTACTAAAATATCACCATCAGATATTTGAGCTCCTATCATTGAATCTCCTCTAACCTTAACAAAAAAGGTTGCAGGAGGGTTTTTTATCAAAAAATTATTTAAATCTAATCTATTTTCTAAATAATCATCTGCAGGAGAGGGAAACCCCGCTTGAATTGGTGTTAAAAATAGAGGTATTTTTAAAGAATTTTGTTTACGTTGTTTATATTGTTTGTCATTCATATTAAGCTAATTATAAAAATTCATGATTTTATTGCAAATAATAATTATTATTTTAATTTAAAATTATTTTTTATATAATTAAATTTGATTTATTTATAATAAAATGTTATAATTATATAAATAATTAAAATAAAGGTGATAATAAGTTATGTCAAACGATAATAATTTATCATTAGATAGAATTAATGCATCTAGAATGCTTTCAAAAACTTTACCTGAAAACCATATTTCAGATACTGTAGAAAAATCCTCTAGTAAAGTTTCAATAGTTATTAAAGACATTTTTTCAAAAATATCTTCTTTTTTTCAAACTCTAATTGGATATTTTTATTCAAACTCAAATCAAGTTGGCGAAATTGATTTAGTTGAAATAACTCCAACATTATTAACAGAAGTCAAAGAAAAAAAAGGTATAAAAGTCGAAGAGCCTACAACAGAAAAAAAGCCTGAAGAAATTGAAACGAAAGAGCCTTCAAAAGCTAGTTTAAAAGATAAAATAGTCAATTTAAATTGGAAAAAAATAGCTCTATATGCTGCAGGTATTGGAGCCGTTTTAGGAGCAGGTTATTTAGGATACTATTATTTAACTTCTGCATCAGTTGTGTCCAAGCCTTTAGCAACAAAAGTGGTATCAGAAACAGTAAATAATTCTGGAGTTTGTGATGCTTTAAAAGGTGGATTTGAGTGGATTAGAGAAACTGGAAATGTAGCAAATGGTATAGGTAATTTAGCGCCAAAAACTTTAAATATAACAACAGTCTCTGCAAGTTGTCCAGCTGGGGCAGCAACAAATACTACAGCATCTAATGTTTTTACAAATATTTATCAGAAAACAGTTGATATTTTATTTCCTGTAGCAGAGCTAGGAAAGAAAGCAAATGGAATCGGTAGTTTTTCAGAAAAATGTTTGAATGGCGGCTGTGCTATGATAAAGCCCGCAGCAGAAAATATATCAACAACAACACCAGTTAGTTTTTTAAGCAGCGCTTTACAAAAGGCAACTGATTATATACCTTCTATATTTGAATTTGGAAAGCAAGCAAATGGGATTGAGAGTATTTCAGAAAAATGTTTAAATGGCGCCTGTGCTGTGATGAAGCCTGCAGCAGAAAAAATATCAACAGCAACACCAGTTAGTTTTTTTAGCGGCGCTTTGCAAAAGGCAACTGATTATATACCTGCAATATTTAAGTCTGGACAGCAAGCAAATGGAATCGTTAGTATCTCAGAAAAATGTTTGAATGGCGGTTGTGCTTTGACGTCAACTATAAATGAAAAAATAATACCAAGCGAAGGAATTTCTAGTACTATTAGATCATTTTTAAAGAAAGGAACTGATAGTTTTTTTCCATTATTAGGAGTTGGAAAAGAAGCTGCTAGTATTTGTGAGGGAGCTTTGAACAATAATATTTCTACAGGTAGCTCTTTTGTAGAAAGTATGGCATCCAAAGTAGTTAGTGGTGAAACTTTGAGTCTAAAAAGTGCAGTTAGCTGGATTAGACATTTTGGTAATATAGCCAATGGGTAATAGATTAATTTCTTAATAAATCATTTGAATTCTATTCAATATTTTAAAAATTTATTTAAATAATATTATAAATTATTCTAATAAAAATTAATATTTTATTATATAAAAGTATTTTTTTAATAGATAATTATGTTGAAATTTTTGCTAATATAATGCTATAATAATTATAAGTAATTAAAAAAAAGATATTAAGTAAAATAAAAAGATAATACGGGGAGTAGTTTTATGCTAGACAGCAATATACAACCAAAAAGAGATAGTCAGCGAATTGAAGATCTAAATAGAGTTATCGAAACTCAAAATAAATTGGCAAAACTAGATGGTTTACAAACTTATCAAAAAGCTCTGCCACATGATATTGAGCAAACTGTTAGCAAAGCTAGTCTTTTCATAGCTGATACCTTTTCTAAGATATCTGCATTTTTTCAAATTGTAAAAAACTATCTTTTAGGTCAAGTAGATATGAGTATGAATCAAATAGCTATGCAAAAAGCTTATAGTAGAAAGTTAGAGTTGTATAATGATAAAAAATTAAACTCAGAGGAGAAAGCTTATTTAGCACTTATTGGAAAAAAATTATCTTCCTTAGAAGATTTAGATGATCTAGATGACTTAAAAGAAATAGATCCAAAAGTTTTTAAATTTTTTAAAGCTATAGCATCTAAAAAAGAAGTAAGTCGAATTCAATATAGATTAAAA
>SDBU01002541.1_pt1 | contig 24134 bp, 30 predicted proteins | sample 2277071 | NCBI WGS metagenome assembly SDBU01 (sample SAMN10397929, study PRJNA504765) | marine sediment metagenome | isolation source: marine sediment core GS08_GC12, 126 cmbsf | place: Arctic Ocean: Gakkel Ridge, Loki's castle | collected 2008
GATACGGCCACAGCAGGAACAGCAGGGCCGGGCGGGGATTGATGCGGCGGCGGATAACCGATACACCGATAGCCATTTCAAGGACGCTGACCAGCGGGAGATCAACACGGTTATCGCGGCGGATATTGCCGTGACCCGCCAGCGCTGCCGATACGAAATCCGCAATAATCCGCTCCTGCGCGGGATCGTCAATTCTTACGCGAACCATATTGTCGGGGTCGGCCCGCGCCTGCAGGTTGCGGGCAAGGATAAGGACGCCAACAAACAGCTCGAGGACCGATTTGCCGAATGGTGTCAACTCGCCGATGCCGGCGGGCGGATGAGCTTCGGCGCGCAGCTCCGGCTGGATATTCTGGAACATTGCCAGAGCGGCGAGAGCATTACCGCGTTCGTAAATGCGCAGGATGCCGGTGAATATCCGGTCCAGCTCCGCTTGCAAAGCATCGCCCCGATCCGCCTGGGTACGCCGTATGGCGCCCGATATGCCGAGGAATATCGCGACGGAATCAAGGTTGATAAAAACGGCAAGGCGATTTCTTACGCGATAATGAAAAGCCATCCTGGCGGCAGTTACAATGTGAATCTCGAATCCGACGATGTTCCCGCCCGCGACATTATCCACCTGTTCCCGATAATCGAATCCGGGCAATATCGCGGATTCCCGCTGATGTCCCCGGCGGTAACTTTGGCGGCGGACCTCCGGCGTTATACCAAGGCGACGGTCGGCGCAGCGGAAAAAGCCGCTGATATTGCCGGTCTGATCGAGAGCACGGACGAAGAGGTATCTCAAGATGTGGATGTGTTTGATGAGGTTGAAGTGCCGCGGAATAGCATGATCACGATGCCCAAGGGCTGGCACATGAACCAGCTCAAGGCCGAACAGCCCGCAACCGGTTATAAAGAGTTCAAGGCAGAATTAGTAAACGAGATGGGCGCCCCGATAATGATGCCCTACATCGTTGCCGCCTTAAACTCTCAGGGTTACAATTATGCGTCGGGCCGGCTTGATTGGCAGGCATTCTGGAAAGCGATCGCGGTGGTTCAAAGTGGCCTGGCAACCGAAAAATGCGACCGGGTTTTTGATCGGTGGTACAGCGAGGCCCGGCTGATTTCCGGATATCTCAGCGTTATCCGCGAAGGCAAGATTTCGCGGCAATGGTTCTGGCCCGGCTCGGAACACGTTGACCCGGCGAAGGAGGCTACCGCGCAGGAGAAACGATTGAAAAATAAGACTTCGACCCTGGCTACGGAATATGCGCGGAAGGGCGAAGATTGGGAACGCCAGGTTGAACAGTGGCAACGGGAACAGGAAAAGATACTTGAAATCATCGCCGAACTGAAGGAAAAGCAGGATGAGCTGAACTTGACTCCCGAAGATATTGCCATTTTCAGCCCGGCCAAGGTCGCGCCGAATGGCCGCGATGAAATGGAAGATCAACTGGAGGATTTGCAAAATGCGGCATCACAATAAATCTGCTGGCTTGACTATCCGCGGTGACATTGACGATATTCAGACCCGGCCGTTTCCTAATGAACACGCCGCTCGCTTGCGGGACCCCGGAGATTTTGTGCGGATCAGGCAATTATGGTCGAGCGCCAAAGGCGTCCGGGGCCTCGGCGGGCCGCTGAAAAGCAATCCGAAGGGGCCGGCAGTCGAGCAGACAATTCGTTTTGATCGGACCAAGTTTACGGCGGACGAAGCGAAGAAGTGGTTGAAAGATCACGATTACAAGAATTACACGTTCGAGGCGGCGACCGGCGGCCGGGCGGAAGATCTGATCGAGCCGCGGAATAAAACCGAACGCCGGAATCTGACGGTCCGGACTTTCGCTTTGCGGAGCGATACTTTGGATGAAGATGAACGGAGCATCGAGGCGGTGCTGGCGACCGAGGCGCCGGTCCTGGCTTTTGATCTGCGGCGATTTGAGGTTGTGCTGGAGGTTCTGCGAATGGATGGCGCGGAGCTGCCGGCGAATGGCCAGGTGGTAATGCTGGACAGTCACGACCGCTCGAGCGTCCAGAAGGTTCTCGGGAGCACCCGCCAGGTTCATGTGGAAAATGTTGAACTAATCGGCCGTAATGTTTACGCTGATACGGATGCCGGCGAAGATTGCTGGAAGCTGGTTCGCGGCGGCCATGTAACCGATAATTCCGTGGGATATGTGCCCTTGGAATTTGAAATAGTCGAGCGCGGCAAAAAGATGACGATCAAGGGCGTCACTTATGAAGCGCCCGGAACGCGAGCTTTGCGCGTCACCACGCGCTGGCGGCTCAGCGAAAATTCCAACGTGCCTGTTGGGGCGGATGCCCTGGCCAAAATGCGGGACGAATTGGAAATAAACGGTAAAGAAACACAAACCCAAGGAGGTTCAGCAATGAACGAAGAACTCAGAAAGTTTCTGGAAGAGCACGGTCTGCGGGCCGAGGCGAGCGAAGAGGAGGCGACAACCTACCTCGAGGGCTTGTCCGAGGAAGTCCGGGCAAAAGCCCCGGGCGCGCAGACAAAACCCGCGCCGAAGAAGCCGGCCGCACCCGCGCAACGGGCCGCGACCGACGATGATGGCGTGATCAAGTTCGAGCAGGTCAAGGCGGAAGCCAAGCGGGCGACCAAAGAAGGTATCGAGGAGGCTCGCGTTGAAGTCGAGGCCGAACGCAAGGAGCTCGAGGTCGCGATTCGCGCCGATGGCGCCGCGCACGAAATGCCGGCGGAAGTCATTGACGCCTCTGTCCGTGGTTGCAGCTCCATCGAGGAAGCCCGGGGCAAATTCCTGGAGCACATGCGCACTTCTCGCGCCAGCGTTGGCTTTCCCAACGTCCAGGCGGGTACGCCGGCGGCTGTCCGCGAGGATATCGAGGCGGCCTTGCTGTTGCGCGGAAGCGCTGAGGACGTGGCGCTCGAGGCGTTTGGCGAAGAGCGGGTGAATCGCGCTGACAAACAGATGCGGGAAATCAGTATGGCCGACGTGTGCCGTCTGGCTCTGCAGCTGGATGGCCATGCGATTCCCGGCAATCGCGATGAGATGATCCGGATCGGTTTCTCGACCGGCAGTCTCAGCAACATCCTCGGCAATACCGCGGGCAAACTGATGCTCAAGGGGTTCAGTGACACCCCGCAGACCTGGCGCGAATGGTGTCCGACCGCTCCGTTGAGTGATTTCAAAGATCACAAGATGGTGCGTATGCAGACCTCCGGCGGCCTGAAAATCGTCGGCAGCGGTGGCGAGGTTGAATATTCCACGCGCAGCGAAGATGTCGAGACCATCAGCGTAGACACTTACGCTGAGAATTTCGGGGTTACGCGGCAAGACATTATCAATGATGATGTCGGCGTATTCACCAAGATTCCGAAGGGACAAGGAATCGACGCTGCCCGCCGGGTCTCGAAACTGGTCTACACGGTTCTGCTGGCGAATGCCGCGATGGGCGACACCGTTGCGATTTTCCATGCCACGCACGGGAATCTGAATACGACCAACAGCCTGACGCCGGATCATCTGGCCACGGCGGTTGCGGCATTCCGGAATCAGACGGATGCGAGCGGCGAACCGATTGACATGCCGCCGACGATCCTGCTGGTCCCGAGCGCCCTCGAGGAAGTTGCCAAGCAGCTCGCCACTTCGGACCTCATTCAGCCGTATGGCGGGACTTCGGGAACCACCCGGAACCCCGACAAGAACGTCTGGAAAGGTCTGCTGAAGCCGGTAATCGAGCCGCGCTTGCAAAATGCCAGCTACAGTGGTTACAGCACGACAAGCTGGTATTTGATGGCCGGACCGACTCTGGCCGATAATGTCACCGTCGCGTTCCTCAACGGCCGGCAGACCCCCACGCTTGAGCGTTTCGACGGCGGCGCGGACCGGCTGGGCCTGGTATTCCGGGTTTATCTCGATTTCGGCGCCAAGGCAGCCGAATATCGCGGCATGAGCCTCAACCAAGCATAAAACCCCCTGAAAGGAGGTAAGCGTAATGAGTAACGAAGCATCTTTTGTAAAACCTGGCCTGGTCCGGAAGTTCACGGCAGCCGCCGTTCGAGTGAACGGCGAGGTGCTTGAGATTGCCGGTCTTCCCGGTCACATGCTGGATGACAAGGCAATCGGTGACATCGATGCCGAGCAACATATCCGATGCGTTGATGATGTCAGAAAAATCACCGGCGCGGTGACCGTTGGTCAAACCGTGTATTGGGATGAAGACGCCACTGCCGTTGACGGCTCGACCGGCGCGGCCACGATTGTCGCGGCCAATGGCGATTTCGTCCTTGGCGTGTGCGTGGTTGCCGCCGATTCCGGCGACAACACCGTGCGTGTCTCGTTGGCCTGGGAGTCTGATCAGTTGGTCAAGACTTTCGGCGCGGCCGGCGGCGGCGTTTCCCAGGGCATCCTGGGCGGCGCGGGCATCAGCGGTGATCTGGCCACGGGCGCGACGGCCGGGAACTTCCTTGAGTTCCGGCTTGACGGTTCCGCGGCAGCCGGGACGTATCGCGGCATGTATATGCGCCTGCATCTCACCGGCGGCGCCGGTGGCGAGGCCTTGCGCGGATATACGCACGTCGAGGATAACACCCCGGACGATACCTGCAACGGCGCGCATCTGTCCTTGGCCTTTGGTTCGAGCGCGGGCAATATTACCGGTTTGGGTACTGCGGCCCGGAATACGCTGGAAGTGCCGAATCGGAGTCTGGGCGGAACCACCGGCGCGGTCATGGCCGAGATATGGGCCGCCGGAGCCAGCTCCGCGAATGGCGGGCTGATGTCGCTCTTGCGTTGCGTTATTGACGGGGAGAGCACCGGTAAGGCAGCACTCGAGGACAACGTGAATCTGATCGAGATTAGCACCGGGACCAATGGTTCCGGGAATCTGGTGAGTGCGGTCGGAAACGAACCCACGTGGTCAAGCGCCACGCATAAGATCCGGATCGTGGCGAACGGCGTCACGATGTACCTGGTCGCCGTCCTGGCCTAACCCAAAACAAAACACCCGAGAAAGGACCAGCATGAACAATCGGGAACAACTGAAGGACAGACTTGCCGAGCTTGTGGCAGAGAACCGCGAGTTGCAGGAAAACCTGGCGAATGTCAGGAGGACCGGGCAGCAGATTGAGGTGAACGCAGTTCAAAATGTGGGCGCCCAGAAAGAAATCCAGCGGATGCTGCAGGAACTCGGCGAGGAAGATGCCGGCGACAACGAAGCGCCGGCGGAAGAGAAAACCAAGCCCGAGGCAAAGGCGCCGAAAGAAGTGGCGAAGCCCGGCTAAGATTGGTGCGGCCCGGGCGGGCATGATCCGCCCGGGCCTGGCGCCATTGAGGAGACAATCGTGAACGATAAATATCCCTGGCTACGGATGGTGGCCACATACAAAAAGAACGTCGAAGCGACTCAGACTTTCGCAGAGATTTTTGGCGCGGCATTGCCGGCTAAAGTGAAGATGGTCCGCGTTGTGGTTGAGGCCTCGGTCACTTTGCGGATCAATCCGGTCGGCGCGGCCACCACCGCTAACGGCGGGTTGGCTCAGAATGCATCAATCGACTGCTGGGGTGATAAGGTCGAACTTGATCGCTATGAGCTTTTCACCAGCGGCACAAACAACATCAGCTTTTTTGTCTTCACATAATGACTTTGCAATCAGAGCTTCGGAAGAATATCACGACGGCGGCCTTCGACCCCGGCGATGATATGACTCCGTCCGAGTCCGTGATTTATAATCCGCACGGCGGCACTCCCCGCGATATTCAGGCGATTGTCAGCCGGCCGGACCCGGAGCCGCATGGCAATGCCCGAACCCCGGTCGCAATTGTTACCGTTCTCAACGATGCCGTCAAGGGCATTTCGACTACAGAGATTAACGTGGGCAAAGATACAATCACCGTGGCCCCGCGATTTGGCAAGACCGCCGAGGCCCGCCGGATGACTCGGATCATTGAGCATAACGCCGTAATCGTCAAGCTCGAGGTGCATTGATGGCCCAGCCGGATATCGAAGTCAAAGTCAACAAGCGCCAGCTCCGCAAGGTTGAGCAAATGCTCGCGCATATCCCCCGCGGCCTGAATAAAGTCGTTTCGCGCGGGATCAATAAGGTCGCCGTGAGCACCCGGAAGAAGATTGTTGATAAGATCACCTCGGAATTGAATATTGGCAAGGGAGAACTCAAGAAGCGGAATATGAAATTGTTGAAAGCCAGCTATACCAAATGGCGGGCGCTACTGACAATCTTCGGCCGCCGGATTCCGCTGGTCAAGTTTATCAGCCGAAAGCAGATTGCTTTGGGGGGGTTGAAGCGGGGAATCAGTTATAAGATTGGCAAGAAGGGTGGAACGACAAGAATCAGGCACGGATTTCTGGCCCGGGCGCGCTTTGATCGGCTGGGCGCTTATGTGCGGGCGGAAGAAGGCGGCAAGCGCGTCGGCCGTTTGCCAATAATCGAGTTGCATGGACCGTCGGTTCCGGAAGTATTCGACAATATTCAGGAGTTCAGCAAGGCTTTGCTGGAAAGAGATATTGCGGCGAAGCTGGCAAAAGAGTTGGAGACGCAGGTTGGCGTACTTATCGAGCAGGAGGCGGCGAAATGAAAGGTTTGCGGATCAACCGAACATCGAGCCGAAGTGCCGCGGCATATCGGCAGAACAAGGCGAGGCTCGGGATTTGTTTGCCCTGCTCGATATTGCTGATGCTGATCTGGCTGATCTTGGGATCGCAAAGCTGCCCGGCTTCGGTCTGCGTCAGTTTGAGCCAGAGCCGCCGCTTGCGTAATTTGTCGATCAGTTCATTCATGCGGCACTCCTTGCCGGTCAAGTCGCCAGCGCAGAAATCGGCCAAAGCGCGGTTTGTGGCGGGCGCCGTAATTCGTGCCGGCAAATTCTACCCAGGCGCCGAGCTGCGCCTCACGGCGGTTTTCCGCCGAGAGCCGCAGATTGATTTCCGCGCCATTGGCCAGGCGGGCGGTAATGCCTTTTTCGCGGAGCTTGATTACCTGACCATCAAAGGTTTCGGTCTGTTTGAGCCTAAACAATTCGCGCTCCGCGGGCTTGCATCGGCGGTGAAAATAAAGCCCGCGCCGGCGGCGGATCATCGCGCCTTCATACCCGGCGGCGATAAAACGGCGGTAAATCGCCTGAACTTCCGCCCAATCGGCGGCGGGAATCTGGTCGATAACTTGGTTCGCCGGCAACAATTTGCGGAGCATTTTGAGCCTGATATGATACGGTGTGACCGATTCGCCTTCCCATTCGGCGGCGGAAAGACAATCGAAGGCATGAAAAGTAATGCCGCGCAAATCGCCGGCATACGACATTACCGCGCCCTGGATCACGTAATAAACAAGGCCGTGCTCGTAAAGTTCGCCCTCGAAAATCAAGCCATGCTTGTCCGCCAGGCGTTGAATCGGCGCGAGAATCTTCTTGAGCCCATCATTTGGAAACAGGCAATACGAGCGGGTTTGGGCTGGCTCATGCGGAAAAATCAAGCAGCGGATGCCGTCCAGTTTAGGGCTGACCAGGGCGGGAAAATCAATCAGCTCGGGCGTGGCCTGTTGATGCGGGGCCAGCATCGGTTCCCGCCAGCTTGGCGGCTCGACCCCGAAGAAAATACTTATCTTATCCATGCCTGCAATATAGCCTCAGAGTTATATATTGCAAACCCTTTTTGCAAAAAAAGTCAACAAACCCTGGTTTTTTCTCATGGCGAACCCAATTGACGAACAGATTGTGCAGAAAATTGTCGCGGCGCTCGAAGCGATTACGGAGGTGACGGAGGTTTATCGGCCGCTGACAATCGAGGGTTATAGCCGGGCGCCGCCGGGCGATTATTCGATCAGCCTGATCTCTGAGGATCCGGTGCGGAATGAGGCGCTTGATTTTATCGGCAACCCGCCGCGGATCGGCTGGGACCAGGGGATTGAGATGTTTCTGAATTTCCGGCCCAGCGATGACAACACGACAACGGCAATCGAAACTTCGCTCCGGATATTCTGGGCGAACGTGATAAAAAAATTGTTGGCGACGCCGTACTGGGATGGCCTGGCCATTGATACGAAGGTTGGCGCCCCGAGCTGGTTCGCGGACCCGGCGAATGCCGTTGTGGGAATGTCCGCGGTGATCACCTTTCAATTCCGAGTCAGGGAAAACGATCCATACAATCAATAACAGGAGGTAAGGAAATGCTGAGAAAAAACTCACAAATCGCGGCCAAGATCGAGACGAGTCTTGGGGCGGCGGAAATGCTGGCCGCAGCGGACGCGGATCATATCGTTTATGATGCGGAGGTCGTCCCGGATGCAGAGTTCATGGAGCGCCCGGCCACGGCAAGCTCGAGCCGCTTGCCCGGCGTGATCGGCGCCCGGGCCGGCACCGCGACCTTCACGGTCGAGGCCCACGGCAAGGGCGTTTCTGGTTCGCCCGAATGGGCGAACGTATTTTTGCCGGCCTGCGGATTTTATGACAGTAGCAATACCTGGACGTTGGTCACCGCGCCGCCGGCGGCTGCCGGCAATGTGCCGCGGACAATCACCATCGCCAAATATACCGACGGCAGAAAGTTGATGCTGTCCGGCTGCATGGGCAATGCCGTCTTCCGCTTCGTTGATGGCGAAGTGCTGAAGGTCGATTTTACGTTCCGCGGCAAATATTCGAGCATGTCGGACGTGGGGCTTTTGAGCCCAACCTTGCCAACCATCGTTGCGCCCCGGGTTGCAAATAGCACGATTACCTTTCCCGCTGCCCTCAAGACAGGTGAGGTAACGCTCGACCTGGGCAATAAAGTCGTTTTAATCCCTGATATCGGCACCGGGGCCGGCGTGTCCGGTTACGATCACGCCATAATTACTGACCGTGATATCAGGACCAGATGGAGTCAGGTTGCCGCCCTGGTGGCGACCCGTGACGATTATGGTCTATGGCTGGCCGGAACTCCGGCAGCCTTTGTCTTGAACGTCGGCGGTGCGACGTGGAATGAAATCGATTTTTCCATGCCGAAATTGCAACGTGCCTCGATCGCGGATGGGGATCAGGATGGCGTACTGGTGGACGTTATTGAGGCCCAGGCAACCTGGAGCGCCGCAAACGATGATGAGCTGACAATCGCGTTTGTCGCCGGCGCATAGTTGCCGCCTCCGGAGATGAGGCGACAGAAAAATAATGACAGACAGAAAGATGGGAGGAAAAAAGATGGCGGCGGAACTTGATCCGAACGTGGTCTGGCTCCTGGAGCTGGCCGAGGAGATGAATTACAATCGGGCGATTATTCCGATTACCGGCAGCCGGTCTTATCTGTTCATGCCGGGCAGAAAGGTTTACATGCTGTACGGCGATTGCCCGACGAAAGAGACGGCCCGGAAGGCCGAGAAGTGGAATAAGATCGAGCTTGGCTGGCTCGCGGATGACCGGAAAGTGCAGAATCTGGAATGGAAGATCCGGAATTACGGGAAATAAACCACGGAAAACACGCAAGACACGGAAGAAGAACGACAGAAAGATGCGGAAGGACAGAAAGATAGGGCCGTGTGAATAACGGAAAAGGAAAAAGAAAGGACAAAGGACAATGAGCGAGTTATTGAATCCACAAACCTTCGAGGTGACTCTCCCGAGTCACCTTGAAATGCCGGAAGGCAAACGCCCGGTATTTGTCTTCCGGACGCGGAGCTGGCGCAAGACAATCGAACTCGATGAAATCACCGCTAAGTTTCGGGCGTTGAAAACTGATGGTGAGATTGCCGCGTTGCTCGAGCCGCCGATCAAAGAACTTCTGGTGGCCGAAGAAAGCGCGGATATCGAGGGGCTGAATTACACTGAATTGGTCGAGCTTTTCGTCTCCTTGCGTGAGTGTGAACGAATTAAACTCATCGCAAAAAAAAACTCTGTGTTGCAATCGCTTTTAGGCGCGGAGAAATCTGCCGAGCCGGATGCGGAAATTGCCGCGGACCCGAAAAACTCGAGTTCGACTGCCCCGGATGCGGAGGAAAGGGATGCGCCGGCTGCGGTGGCCGAGGATTCTTCCGTCTGATCGAATGTCCGCTTGATTTCATTGGTGAGGCTGTTGTAATTGCAGGAGAAACGATGTGGACCTTTGAGGCATTTACGGTTCTGGATATCGCCCAGATGTGGCGGGACGGAACGCCGCCGGTCAGCGGCGGTTCCCTGGAACAACCCGACCGGCTCCGGATCCTCATTCAATTCGTCCGGTCTCAGGAACAGGAATATGAAGCGGCGGCGATTAAAAAGCTGAGAAAATAATGGCAGTCACAAAAAAAGAAATCGCGATCATCCTCCAGGTGCATGATCAGATGACGCGGAAGTTACGCGGTGCTTCGCGGGCGAGTAAAGGTCTTGGTCGAAGTTTGGGGAAACTGGCCGGGATCGCCGCGGGCTTCGTCGGCTTCCGGGCGATTGCGGCTCAGACTGTCGGCGCCATCCGCGAATCAGTTATGTTTCAGAAGCAACTCGCGGAAATCTCCACCATGCTTGATGAAAATATCGGGCCGACAATGGCCCGGTTCAAAACGGAAATAATGGCTCTGGCGGCAGAATTTGGACAATCTAAAGAAGTCCTGACGAAAGGATTATATGATATTCTTTCGGCCGGTATAGCCGCGGGAGATGGAATTACCGTGCTTCGCGTGGCGGCGAAGGCGGCGATTGGCGGGGTAACGGATGCGGCCGTAGCTGTTGATGCGCTGACAACGGTGATGAACGCTTACGGCCTCAGCGCTGATCAGGCAACTAAAGTTTCCGATCTCATGTTCTCGACCGTCAAGGAAGGCAAGATTACTTACGCAGAACTCGCGGAGAATATCGGTAAAATTGCTCCGGTGGCAAAGGCCGCCAACGTGCCGCTCGAGGATATGTTTGCCATGCTGGCGACGGCCGTCAAAGTCGAAAAGCCAGAGCGCGCGTTCACCGCAATCCGGGCCGCGTTGATGACGGCTGCCGCGGGGGGCAGGAATTTCCTGGATGTGTTACGCGAGATGCGCGGGGCAACATTGCAGCAAATTCTGGTTGGCAAAAAGCAAGAAGATCAGATAATGGCAACTGGCAAAGCGGCTAAAGAAGCCGGGCAAGATGCCGTTGTCTTTGCCAAGCGGGCTGCGGTAGGCGTTTCAATTCTGACCGGAAATTGGGAGGAATTGGAAGAACAACTTATCAAGGCAAAAAATTCGGGCGGTAAGGCCGATATCGCCTTTCAAAAAATGGCCGATACGAATTTTCAGAAAATGGCCAAGCTGAATCAAAGCTGGAAAAATCTTAAGGTTTCGATTGGCGATGCGGTTGCCGAAAGTAAATACTTCGCCGAATGGATGGCTGAAATTACCGCACTTTTCCAGGGATATGGACTTGGCCGACGTAAGGCCGAGCGGGAAATATCAGAAGATGCGAGAACGGAACACGCACGTCGCCTGAAGGATTATAAAGAGCATCTTGTTCGTATGCGAGAAACACCCGGAGAAGTGAGAGCGCGCGAATTAACCGCCAGAATGCGGGCAATTCCGGGTATTGAAGAGGCCCCTTCCCCGCTGGCCGGGATGCCGGGCATTGGGCGTGCTGGCTTCCTGGAGCCCCGGGAACGTCTAAGGCGGGCGAGGGCGCGTTTAACAAGAGCTAGGGGAGCATTTGAGGGGATAGACATTAAAGGAACTGGGCCGACGGAGCGAAAAACATTGGAACAAGTCAACCGTGAAATTCTATCTGAAACGCAAACACAAAATGACAAATTTGATCAATTGCTACTCGAAATGGGTAGATCCCAAATAACCGGGAGGTCGTTTAAATAATGTCAGTTGTTAGTGTCAAAGAGGGTTGGGGTGGCCAGGCCTGGCATGATCGTGAAGGTAAGGGCGCAGTCCGGATATTTAGTGTGGAGACCGATGATTGGGATTCGGAAGTGATTGCCCGCGAGGCCGAGGGCATCCCACAAAAAGGCAAGCCACATCCCGACGACCCCAACTTGAAGGTTGAGCGAAACCGCGCTAAGCGCCAGAAAAGCGGGCATCTGTTTAAGGTGACCGTGGAATACCGGACCGGCGATGCGCGGCTTGGCGGTTCCGATGCGATTCATCCGCTCAAGCGCCCGCCGGAGGTTGCCTGGGGCGAAACAAGCATCATGATGCCCGTTGATTTCGCGGTTGACGGCGTCAATACCCGCAAGACAATTCGGATTTTGAAGGGCGCGGGGGTTGGCGTTCAGGAAACGGAGATAGTTTATCGGGGCGGTATCCGATATAAAATTAGGCGCGTGAAATGTCCGGTGGTCAATACGGCCGGCAGCGTACCGAATCCCAAACCGATGGTCGAAACGGCTGTCCCGGTGATGACGATTACGCGGAACGTCAAGGATTACGATGCTAAAACGCTTCTGCCATATTGGAACACGCTGAATAAGAGCACCTTTCGCGGATTCCCAAAAGGGACTGTAATGTTGCGGTCGATCATCGGGGATCCGCGAGAGGAAGAAGTCGATGGCAAATCATACGAATATTACGGGCTGGTTCATAATCTCTTGATTCGCCCCGACGGTTGGGCCTGGCGCATGAAAAATGAGGGTATGGTCAGGTCTGATCCGCTCTTTGACGAAGGATTGGTGATCACGGATAATAAGTCGGGTGTGCCATTCGGAGAACCAAGGCTGCTTGATAAAAAAGGCGCTGTGGCTAATTTCGGCGCGGCGCCGATCTGGCTCTATTACGATTTTAAGGAAGAACAATCATGGATAAAACTCAAAATAGGCTAAGGAGATAATCATGGCAACGAAACTTTTTGTCGGCGGCGCTCCCGCGGTCGCGCAGATCAATACCGAAACCCCGGCAAACGTCGAGGTCGATGATGAATTTTATATCAGACTCGAGAACCATGCCGGGGAAAATCATGAGATCGGCTTCGTCGCGACCGCGGCGACCGTTGCCAATGTGGTTACGGGCCTGCAGGCGGCTGCGGCTGCCGCCAAAGCTGCCGGAACTGCGCCGTGGGACCAAGTCACCGCAACCGATGATACAACCCACATGACCATCAAGGGCGATACCGCGGGCGAACCGTTCTTTGTCAGTACCCGGACGGTCGAGGCCGGCGGGAACGATACGCAGACTCTGGTTGATGCGAATACGACGGCCGTCGCTGGCCCGAAGATCTTCAACACCCCGGAAAATTGGGATGGCGGCGCCTTCTTCGCGGATGCCGATGACATGGTGATCCGGGCGGACGTGAGCACCGCGATTTACGGCGATGATTATACCGCGAACAAGATCAATTCGCTGGTATCCGAGGAAGGGTTTAGTCAGGCGGTGGGTTCCTGGGCTCATCCGCTTCAGCTCGATTGCACCGGTAAGACGGACATGACCATCACCTGGTGGGGTACCGGCCCGAGCTATCTCGATATTGACGGCGTAACGGATTGGTATATTAACGACTGCGGAACTTCGGCGGACACCGGACTTTATGACCTGAATATCGTCGGTCTGGAATGTACTCAGCTGCATTTCCAGCCGGAAAATTCATCGGCCCGCTGCGCCCTGGCCGGCCGGGTCGGTGAGGTATTCGCGGTTGACGATGTTTTCCAGAGCGGCGGCGTTCTCAAAATCGGCGATGGGGTAGTTCAGACCGATGCCTCGAGCGCTATTGACAGCTACACGATTACCAGCGGCGAATGCGATGCTGAACTGAGCGCCGGAATCACCGCGGCCTATAATCAGGGCGACGGCGGGACGCTGCGTTATCGCGGCGGGGCGATCCCGACGATGTATGCCTGGCGCGGAACGACTCAGTACAGCGCCAATACCAATATCAGCACCAAGCTTCACGCCGGCTCGGGCGCCACGGTCGAGTTTGGCGGGAGCAAAGAGGCGATTACGGTCACGGCCTGCGATGCATATTCCGACTGCACAATCAGCGATCCGGATGGCCGCGTGACCTGGACGAACGGGATTGTCACGGTCGGTTGTAATGCCGAGAATATCGAGCTGGTCACCAAGCCCGGCGGGACTTTGACCCCGAGTTAGGCGAGTGTGTGGGTACGTGAGTGTGTGAGTGAAAAGATGAAGAGCAGGAAAGGACAATGGGAAAAGAACCGGCAATAATCGGGTTTTCGCGGGAACAGGATTTCAAGGATACCGGGGCCGCAGTAGCCGAGAACAAGCGGCGTGATCATAGCGGGCATCCCGGGGCGCGAAATACGATGGCACCGCCGCATCTCCGCTGGGGCAAGGTGGTCACCACCTGGGCCGACGGCGATTTGAATACCGTCACGGTCCGGCCGTGTTTCGCCGATGGGACCGCGATCCCCGGGGTCAAGACCGACGGCACCCATGATCTGAAAATATATATTCAGTGGCCAGCAGATACTGATCCCGGCGATATGAGCGCGATTTTCACGGCCGATCTGTTGTTGCCCTGGATTCCTTTTGGGGTAGTACTCGATGAGCACTATGGACTCATTTTTACTCTGGTCGGCGGACCTGATATCAAGGTCAAGGTTTCGGCGAATGACACCGTTTCGGATTTTCTGTCGGAAAAGTTGGTTGTCAACGCTGATAAATGGCTGAAGTTAAGCCAGGTTAATGATGGCGCCGAAGAGGATTTGCTGATCGAGCATATCGGCCCGGTGGCTGGCGCGGTGGATACGATTGGCGTGAATACCGAAGGGACAGAGGTGGCATATGCTGATACTTACGATGCGACCAGCAGCGGGAACGGGGTTGAATTATATGTCATGGGCCGAAACGGTTATTACCATGCAGGCGATGAAAAGCTCTATGGCTATACGCGGAAGATCACGTTTGATAAACTCGGCCATCTGCAAAGTATTGGCGCCGAAACTCGAATTGAAATTGACGTACCGGTGGTGTGCCCATGACGCATTTACATAAAGATGCCGGTGGCCATTTACTTAAAACACCGGATGGCAATCTCGCAAAGTGTCCGTCTACGTGTCCGACGGATTGCGAGGCCTGTGCATCCAGCTTCATTGTGTCCGCTGGGACTGTTAGTAATCCTAGCACAGACTGTTTCATTGGCACTCAATGTAGCATAATAGGTGGTATATGGGGCACTGTTGTTCGGTTTGGGAATAGTTGTGTTTGGAATTTTGATCTCAATGAGCCTAAAAGCGACCCGGCGCCGGATGCAGCGAAGATAGAATGCTTCGTTTCCGCTGGTCTTGCTTACTGGGCGGTCTCAATTTCTCGTGGGCCCGGCTGTGGTTTATCGGCGACGGCGCCTCGGGTGCCCAATGACTGTCCTCCAACTGGAGGTGCTGGGGTATGGACTCCTGTCACCGCAATTTGTATAGGGCAAACAAGTGTAGCATGAATATTGATTGCGAACATTGGACTGAATGCGGCGTGAAAAGCGGCGGTTGCTGTGCGCTGGGAAAATTTGGCGGGCGGCCGTCGGAAGGAACCTGCCATATTGCTTGCCTCAAGGATGGCTGGACCCCGCCAATCGTGATTGCGGATCCAAATGCGCCCGCGCCGACTCCCCCGCCAGCGCCGCGGAGCCGGGGGTTCGGGGATACGGTGGCGAAGTTTATTCACTGGATCAGTTTCGGGCGGATCAAGCCGTGTTGCGGATGCCGGCGCCGGCAAAGATTTCTGAACAAACTGTTCCCTTATAAATCCCAAAACGTGGCGCGAGAATCTGTCTCGCGTTCCAATCGCCGGACGGATTCCGGCGCTACAAAGGAGAAATGAAATGAACACGGATGGAATGTTAGGCTGGTTTCTAATGCTTATAGCGCTGGTGGTGGTCTGGTCTTTTGTACTGGAGGCCGGGAGCGGGTGCGCTCTGGTGGGCGCGAGTAAGGCCGTGACCACGGCGGCCAGCGATGCCGCAAAGCAGTTGGAAGATGATTCCGAGAAGGGCGATAAGCCGCCAATCGTAAAACAGGTGGAGAACAAGATCGGGTTCTGGCTTGGCCTGGCTGCCGGGCTTGGCGCCCTGGCGATTGTCGCGGGCGGGGTTATCTTCGGCTATGGCATTATCAACGGCGGCAGCTGGAAGAAAGGCGTGGCTTTATTTCTCGGCGGCATCCTGATTCAGTGCGGGATTTATGCCACGGCGATTATCCTGCCCTGGCTGAAATGGGTTGTCCTTGGCGTCCTGCTTCTGATCGTGATCCTGGTCCTGGCCTGGCTCGGCTATGTGATTTATCAGGTGTTTGTGCTCAAGCGCGGATTTAAAGAGGTCGTGACCTGTTTCCAGCGCAAGAAGAACGATGATTGGGATCGGGAAACGATTGATTTCATGAACAAGAATCAGACGCCCGAGACCCGGAAACTGGTCCGCGAAATCAAGGCGACCTTACCGCCGGCGGATCCGCCCGGAATTGCGAAGGTGGCGGAAGCCGCGGAAGGCGGGGAATAGAACGACAGAAAGATAGGTAGCGCAGGCATCTTGCCTGCGAGTGTCACAGCCAAGATGGCTGTGCTACATTGAGGAAACGACAGAAAGATGGCTGACGGAAAGATAGGTGAGAGGCAAGGATGATTGGTCAAGCCCAAGTCACGGATCAGATTACCGAGATCGTGCCGCGAATGCGGCGCGGTAAGGTGGTTCTCTGCTATCCCGCGAAATGGAATGGCACGAAGCAGACCGGCACGATCTGGCTGGCGCTCGGAGGTGATACCCCGCTGGTTCAGCGGGGTATCAACCTCGAGCCGGGCGAGAAGTATGTTCTGGATGAGCTGAGCACGCTTTATGAGGTTTCAGCCGTCAACGGTATCAAGGACACCGGATCGAGCTATGTAACCTGGGCGGCCCCGGGCGGAGTGGAGTTATGAGCCAGATCAAGATGAGACAAATCTTTGATGACGCTTTCGGCGCGGGCTGGGATGAGGATACAATCCACGGCGCCAGCCTGAACTCGCTGTATGATCTCTTTTCTGATGGTGAGGATTTTCTGGACATTTACGCTCTACTCGCTGGCCGCGCCGGCGGCCAGACATTGATCGGCGGAACCGCCGCCGGCGAAAATCTCACGCTCTACGGCACCAGCCACGCGACTCCCGGCTTGCTCGACTTCCAGAGTTCAGCCCGGCTCCCGGATAATCTCAAGATGCTGTTCGGCACCGGCAGCGATGCCGCGATTTATTATGATGGCGCCGATCTGATAATTGATCCGCAAGAAGTCGGCGCCGGGGTTCTCAACATTTCCGCCCGGGTAAATTCCCCAAGCCACAGTGTTCCAACGAAGTACATTCAGTGTCAAGTGTTGACTGCTGCCGGAATCAATGCTTGCATGGCTGAACTTGGCGTAACCGGTGGCGTAGTAGATCTGCTTGAAAACACCTACGACATTACTGAATCAATCGTGATTCCAGCGGCCAACATCACGCTTCGCGGGGCTGGTGCTGCGACTATCCTTGACGCGAGCGCGGCTCAGGCCTTCCATGTCATCAATATCGGGGCTTATGCTTATTGCGTGATTGACAGTCTGCGGATTAACGGCAAGGCAGGCGGCGAGACTGCCTTTGACCTCATACATGGAAATAACTCGGGTTCGCTTACTATCAAAAACTGTTGGCTTTTTAATTCTGACCAGAATGGCATCAGCCTAACTACATGTCCAAATTCAATCATCTTTAACAACTATATCACTAATCCAGATTTGTACTGTATTTATTTCGACAGTGCCGATGATTGCAGGGTCTATGGGAATCACTGCTCTACGGCGCCGATAGGCATATATATCTATAACAACGCCATGAACAATCAAATCTTTGGCAATCGCGTCAACGCCTGCCAATACGGCATCTTCTTAAATACCTCAAATTGCACCGTGCGCGATAATATGCTAACTGGATGTCAACGCGGAATTTTGGCTTTTCAGCCACTTAATACAATAGATGGTAATTTCTTGTCCGGATGTGGATACAGTGCAAACGCGCATTCTATAATGATTTTTTCCAATAGTAATACCGCCAGAGACAATTTCATCAATAATGGAGTCAATGCGTCAGACGATATTAACCTGACGAACGCCTCCGGGTGTGTGGTGACTGGCAATACATCTTTTTCCTCGGCAGGCAGGTCTGAGCGAGCAATACAGTTGGTCAATTCGCCGGACTGCATTATCGGCAATAATCGTTCTTCGGGCCACGACACCTGCGGCATCGAGATTGACGCCGCCTCGACCGGACTCAGTATTGGCGGGAATCAATTGCTGGACGCCACGCCGGTCATTGACAATGGCAGCGGCCATGAATATCGCGTGGACGGCGGCATTGCTTTGGGCGCTGGGTCGGCAGAGGGAACCTCATACGAACTAAAAATATATGGTTACCGTACTGGTGATGCGTTGCGGACTCTCGAGATCGGCGTTGGCGTGGACGCCGCGGACACGGCCACTTTTAATGGCCTGGGAAATTACTTGTTTGACGGTACGATCAAGCCGGTCGGCTCGATCATTTTTCAGACTGCGGCAACATTGTTGGACCTGGCGACGAACGGCGCGTATTTTCTGCCGCGCCGATTGAGCCAGGAAGCGGAACCCACGCCGGCGGCGGGTGAATTGTTGGTCTGGCATAAGCCAACGGGCAATCGGGTTCGTCTAATTTATAATGATTCCACCGTCGGAGTCGTAACAGTGCAGATGATATAATGGGACATGACAAGGATCATCCGCTGGACTGCACCTTCAGCCATCTTGACTGCGAGGATAGCGAGGATTTTGATGCGACTCCCGGCAAGCATGGCCTCATGCCCAAGGCCGACAAAATCAAACTGGCCGCCATTGCCCCCGGCGCGCAAGTTAATATGACCGAAGCCTTCATTTTTCTCTATCGTACCGATGTGCTTGATCTGACCAATAATAACACTTGGTATGATGTCCCGTTCAATATTGAGAGTCCTTGCAAAAAGAATGTCACGCACGATCATACGTCAAATCCAGAGCAAATCACGTTGCCTGGTGGAGCTTATAGAATATCCTACAGAGTCAGCATAGGCGACACGGTCAATTACAACGTTGGCAACTGCCGATTATTGGATGATGGCACGGAAATACCTGGAAGCTACAGCAAAATCGGCAATGCTGTACCGGGGGCTCTTGGGGCAAACATTACTGCATCCTTTATGTGTTTTATCCGCTCCCTTAGTGTGATTGAGTTGCAGGCGGGAACCCATAATGCCGGAACTGATATAGTAAGTGCGGACAATGATGACCCAGACCCGACAACTCGGGTCGTAGCCACAATAACAATTCGTAAAATATCGGCGGACAGAAGTTGAGAAAACGGTTGGGATTAAGCGCGGAAGGAGGCTGAGATGGAGCGGGAAGAGGAAAAGCATCTGATCAGGCAGAGCAATGAGATGCATGAGATTATTGTCGGGACCGGCGAGAAGCCCGGACTCTGCGAGGACGTGCGCCTGCTTGATAAGCGGGTTGGCCGGATCGAGGGCGGCGCCAAGTGGGTGCTCGGGATTTTCTCCACGATTTTCATGGCCACGATGGGCTTTGTCTGGCATAGGGTGTTGAGGCAATAGGGGGAAAGGAAGCGACAGAAAGATGGCTGACAGAAATATCGGGAAAAAACGGAAAGGAAAAGGGCAATGAATCAAGTGACAATCGTAACGAACGGCAAGATGCGCGGCAAGCTCGAGCTATACCAGGATGCCCGGGATGAATGGCGCTGGCGTCTGAAGCTCGCCAACGGCCGCATAATCGCCGCCTCGACCGAAGGATATCATAACCACTCTAACTGTGCCGGGAACGCTGAGTATGTACTCATGCGTGAATGGCATAATCCACAAGGAGGAACCCTGATGAGCAATCAGGCAGAAAAAGAAATCGCGGACCTGCGTAACCAGCAGGCGGCTTGCGTGGACCAGGAGGAGGCTCAAAAGATCTCCGATAAGATCCACCAGCTCGAGAGCGAACTGACGGCCTCGGAAGCCCCGAAGCCGAAGGCGCCCGCGAAAGAAGCAAAGCAGTCCGGAAAAAAGACCGGCGAATAGTCCGGATCCATCTGCTGGTCTAGTCGGGCGGGGTTTTATTGTCCTTTGGCCTCGCCCGGCGCTTTCTTTTGGGGAGTATTCGGTTCTGAACACTGAAGAACGACAGAAAGATGGTGGACAGAAAGATAACTGAACACTGAATACTGAATACTGAATACTGGATATTCATCTTACCGATGCTTCTCCGCGTCGGTTTGGCTGGGGCGGCGATTGTCGAAATCGCCGCCTTTTTTAATGTGGGAGCGGCTACTACGCCGCGATTCCCGCCGCCTTCTTTACCCTCATTTTTCTGTCACCCATCTTTGTGTCGTTCCCCCGCCGCCATTTTCCGCCGCCTTTTTAATGTGGGAGCGGCTACCATGCCGCGATTCCCGCCGCCTTCTTTACCCTCATTTTTCTGTCACCCATCTTTCTGTCGTTCCCCGCCACCATTCCTGCCCGCCATTTGTGCATTTATCTTTCTGTCACCCATCTTTCTGTCGTTCCGCCGCCGCCATTTCCCGCCGCCGGCAGCTTTTTCCGCCGCCGCCGTGATTCTTCTTCGTGTTCTTCGTGTTCTTCGTGGTAATTTTCCGGCCTTTTCCCGATTATTTTCCTGCCTGAGCCTGAAATAATACCAGAAAACCGTAAAATAAATCCAAACACGCCTTGATACCACCCGCCCCGCGGCTATATTGAGCCATGATAAAAGGGAGCGACAGAAAGATGAATGACAGAAAGATGGGTGACAGTCGGAAATATGCCGAGCTGGTTGAGCAGCGGGATGCGCTGAAGAAGGTAGCAAAGGAGGTGCTGTTTGTTCTGGAGGAAGCGGGCCTATACCCTGAGCTGCAGGAGCAACTTCAATTGGCAAGCTGCAATTTGCCGACGGAGGCGGCAAAGAAAAGCACGAAGGGCGCGAAGAACACGAAGGCAGAAAACAAAAAGGAGGAGGCAATGACCACTAAACAACAAGTATTGGAGCTGGCGAAAAAGCTCCAGGTATCCGTGGCGGTGCAATATGACCAGAAGGATGCTCGCAAGGTCAGGTCTATCAGGCTTGATGTCATGGAGGGTTTCTATCGGCGTTTCAAGCTCAATCGTTCCCGTTCCGTATCTATCGAGTTGTCCGATAAAGACAGCGCGGGTATTGGCTGGATAAAAGCCTGGGCCGTCTTGAACGAAGGACTCGAGCCTTCGCCGCCGAAATCTAGACTGAAGTAGCCGAAACCGGGGCAACCCGGTCCGGTCAGGGCGGCTCCCTGGCCGCTGATGAGGCAAGCCAAATCAAACAAAAGGAGGCTGAGAATGGCAAGAAAGACTAATCCCGCAGCTGCTTGCGGATGCATCCTGATGATCATAGGATTCATCGTCCTGTTGCTGATCGATTGGCTGATCGGCCTTGTGGTCTTTGGCCTGGGTCTGGTATTCGGGCTGATCGGCGTCCTGGCCGGATTGTTCAGCGACCTTTTTGGCATCGGCGATGCTGAACGCCCGAGCCAGATAATCGTCGTTGATCAAAAGCATAAGGATAAAGAATCCGAGACCGATGATGACGGCTACAATCCCGACCTGCCCGCCTATCTTCGGGAACCGAAGAAGAAAAGTCCGAAGGCCAAAAGACCGCAGCCCAGGAAGAAAACCACGGAAGACAGGGAAGACACGGACAAGAAATAGGCCGCGGAAAAAAACTGTAAAATATTTCCAAAAAGGACTTGACCCCGCTCAAAAGCGGGGTCATCTTATCGCTATGAACAAAGTACTGGACACAACTGTCGACAAACGAATCTCGGTAAGCGCCGGCCTTCACCGCCGGCTCAAGCGCTTTGTTCAGAAACGCGGCTATAAACTCGGGGCTTATCTTGAGATGACCCTTGATACCCATCTCAAAGACCAAATCGCCGCCGAACGCGCGCGGCGCAGTAAGGCGGGAAGATGAATTTTTCGGGTGGAAGCAGTACGTGCAACGACCTACAAGCACAGCGGGACTTGTCCCGTTCTCGCTTGGGGCTCCGTCGGAGTGCGGGAGGCCGGCAGGCTTCCAAGCGCCGTCCAGGTGAAAATCCTGGCCACCTGACCAGTGAGAGTACGGCACCATTCCTCTCAGGGGGGCGAAGCGTGTTGGCGCGTGAGCCTGCAACCGAAAAAAGCTGGTGCATTTGCAGCGGTGGACATCTTGATCAGATGTCCTGCGTTACCCGGCAAAGGCCTGCCGGTGCAGGTTCGAGTCCTGCCCGCTGCACTACGCCTACAGGATGCAGGCTCAATGCTCCTGTGACAGGGGAAAGACCTCGGGCCGGTGCAAGGCCGGCATTGATCGCGCGGTGGTTGCTGGTTTACCTGATCGGTCTCATAAGCCGGTCTACGCAGGTTCGATTCCTGTCCGCGCTACCAGTTATGAGCCTGGCGAGTGGTTCTCCCCACCCCCACAGGTGCCGGGCGTTTCTATATTTGAAGCGCCCGGTATTCTTTTTTTCCTAAAGGACAAAACAGAAAGGACAGGACATGAGCGAAGTGGGATTTCTAAACGGATTGGAACTGCCCGAGCCGAAGCTGCCTGACGTTTTCGATTACGATGCGTCGGTAACTCGGTTGCAGGATCTGCGGGATAAAACGGGCGAGGGCTTCAAAAAGCTTATGCAGGAGCTGTGGATCGCCCGGGAATGCCTGGCGGTCGTAACCGGCCGGCCGCGGAAAGTGCAGTCTAAGGGGCCAAAGGTGCGCTCCTGGATGGAATATCTGGAAGCGGTCGGGCTCGCCCGCAGCACCGTTCACAAATGGCTCACCAGTTTCTTTCCGGACAAAGAACGGAAGATAACCTTGCCGACAAAACCGGCGCCGAAGCTTCCGCTTAAGCCGTCTACATCGGGACAGGTTCCGCCGCCCAAAGATCAAGCCCTGGGCAATGCAATGGACAAGACGGATTGGGGCGGAGGCGAGGATCCGGAATCGCGGGATGGTACCCGCTCCCACATTGAAAATGGGAATGAGAACGAAACGCCGCCTTCGCCGGCTAGATTGAATGCTGATATTTGCGTTCAGCTTACGTATTTGCGAGTGAAAGTATCTGCGCATGTGGATGCCGCGAAGATCCAGGCGGCGCAGAAACTTCTCTCAGAATTGTTTATGCTCTTCAGCGCAGAATAAGCGGGAGCGACAGAAATATGCTGGACAAAAAGATGAGGACAAATATTACGGTTCCAATCTTTATTTTTCTGTCATCCATCTTTCTGTCGTTCCTGAAACGCGGCGGGAGGCGAGTAAAGCGACAGAAAGATGGATGACAGAAAGATGATGGACAGAAAGATAGGGAGGATTAAGGCTGAATGAAGTGGTTGATAGTATTTTTGTTGGCGTGGCGGGCTTGCGCGTTCGAGTTCAGCGGCGAGGTCGCGCGGGTTGTTGACGGTGATTCGCTCAGCGTAAAGTTCGGGACCGGGGAAATCCGGGTCCGGCTCTTCGGGATCGATGCGCCCGAGATAAATCAGATCGGCGGCTGGGCCGCCAAGCGTCTCCTCGAGGATTTGACCGCGGGCCATAAAATACGGTTGCGGGTGGTGGATGTGGACAAGTATGGCCGCCTGGTCGCCTGGGCCTGGGCGAACGAAATCAACCTGAACCGATGGATGATCTACGAGGGTTGGGCCTGGCATTATCGGCGATACAGTTCGGACTTTAGTCTGTTCGTCGCCGAGAAGGCTGCCAAAAAGGCCGGGCGCGGGCTCTGGCATAATAAAACGCCGCAATCCCCCTGGATGTTCCGGCGGCAACCCGTCGCGGCGCAGCGCGCGCCGCATTGGCTTAATCAAACCGGCGTCCGGCATTGGCCCGGATGCCGATATTATCGCCAAGGCGCGGGTCGTCTGATCCGCAAAAAAGAGGGCCGCGCCTGCGCCATCTGCGGCGGCTGAACCATATGAAAATGATTTGTGCATGGTGTAGTAAAATTCTTCCGGATGTGCCGGGGCCCGAGGATGGGGTATCCGCCGGAATCTGCGATGAGTGCGATGCGCGGATCCGGAAGGAACAAGGATTGCCGCCACCGGATGAAGAACTCTTTGATGCCGGTGGCGGGATCAATGGAATATTACATCGGGAGCCGGACGTGCATCATCGGGAACCGCAGATCAGGACGCGATGAGCCAGAGACAAGTTCGTAGTACAAACTTTAGTTTGTCCGGAACAAGCTGAAGCTTGAACTACAAACAAGGAAACAGGACGCGATGA
>SDBU01002542.1_pt1 | contig 24116 bp, 30 predicted proteins | sample 2277071 | NCBI WGS metagenome assembly SDBU01 (sample SAMN10397929, study PRJNA504765) | marine sediment metagenome | isolation source: marine sediment core GS08_GC12, 126 cmbsf | place: Arctic Ocean: Gakkel Ridge, Loki's castle | collected 2008
GGCTGTACATGTGCCGTTGTCCACGGAAGCTCAAATTGAAGCCAAATTACTTCTCGCCTCCACGCGAAATATCCTGAAACCGGCGCATGGCGGACCAGTTGCTGTGCCAGAACTAGATATCGTGCTCGGTTGCAGCTATCTCACTAAAGAGAAGCCTTGCGAGCCGCGGTGCGATGCGCAAGCGACGCCTTCCGCGTGCGAAGCAATCTCGGAGGAAAATGCACCTTGGCTCACGGAAAGGCATGTATTTAGCAATATTGATGAAGTGTTATACGCTTATGATTGCGATACCCTCCGGGTGCATACTCCCATTAAGGTTCGAATCGATGGCCATATTTTGAAAACAACGGTGGGGCGAGTGATATTCAACCAAATACTGCCGGAAGGATTGACCTTCATTGATGAAGATTCAGGCGCAAAAATTCCTTTCTACAACAAAGAAGCTCATTCTCGGGATTTGAGGGATTTAGTCGCCCTTAGCTTCAGTAAATGTGGCAATCATAGAACCGTTCAGTTCCTTGATTCCCTGAAAACATTGGGTTTCCATTATGCTACTCTTTCTGGCATTTCAATCGCCATGACGGATTTACTCATTCCATCTAATAAGGAAGAGTTAATTGAGGCTGCCACTCGTGAAGTGGAAGAAATTGAAGAAATTTATCAAGCTGGGGATATAACACCCGGTGAACGCTATAATAAAGTGGTTAGTATTTGGGGCAACCTTACCCAAAAAGTTCAGGACTCGTTATTTAAGACTCTTAGTCAGGGAGAGGAAGGTAGCATCCCAGGGTTTAACCCCGTCCATATTATGGCGGATTCTGGCGCAAGAAGTAAACCTGAGGCTATCGGTCAAATTGCAGGCATGAGGGGCTTAATGATGAAACCCTCCGGCGAGATTATAGAACGACCAATATTTGCTTCTTTCCGTGAAGGATTAACCGTGTTGGAATACTTCATTTCCACACATGGCGCAAGAAAAGGGTTAGCAGACACCGCTATCAAAACGGCGTCTTCAGGATATCTTACCCGGAAGCTCGTGGACGTTGCCCAGGACGTTATTATCACAGAGGAAGATTGCGGAACTCTCAATGGAATTATCAAAACCAGTTTGACAGATTCCTCTGAGACGTCGCTTACTGAAAAGATAGCAGGCAGAGTTGCCGCGCAGGATGCCGTACATCCTACCGGGGACATTTTGGTTTCCAGAGGCGAATTGATTACTGGGGAGATTGCCAGTCAAATAGAATATGCTGGTATCCTCGAAGTTAAAGTTCGTTCCGTGTTAACTTGTGAAACTATACAGGGTGTTTGCCGCCAGTGTTACGGGCTTGACCTAACAACTTTAAAATTAGTGGATATTGGTGAAGCTGTTGGTATTATTGCAGCCCAAAGTATCGGTGAACCCGGCACGCAGCTTACGATGAGAACGTTCCATACCGGTGGCGTATTTAGCGGCACTGTGGAACAATCTGAAATCACTGCCAGACACACCGGAACTGTACGATATCACAACATAGAAGCAGCGGTCCGGGGGGGGCACGAAGTAACCACTGAACGAAGTGAACAGGAAATGGCAAAAGATTATTTAGCGGAAGGCCTTGATATGGACGGCACCGCGATTGTCCTGTCCCGTAATGCACAAATTAGTATTCACGATGAAAACGATAATGAACTGGAACGGCATCCCGCTCCTCAAGGCGCAAAGTTGATGGTTGAAGATAACGTATTTGTTGGGAAAGATGAGATATTGCTGGAATGGGACCCACACCACATTCCAATTCTCACCCAGGTTTCCGGCGTAGCGAAGTTTGAAGATATTATTGATAACGAAACGGTGCGTGAGGAAATTGATGAAATTACTGGAAAGCACGCGTGGGTTATCATAGAATATAAAGACCGACTCGCACGTATTGAAATCCATTGCGCAGATGGGAAAGTTGTTCCGTATCAAATGCCTACAGGAGCGCATCTTGTTGTAAGTGATGGAGATGAGGTGTCTATCGGCGACGTTCTCGCTAGAATTCCGCGTGAAATTTTGAAAGCTCAAGATATTGTCACAGGTTTGCCTCGAGTTACGGAATTGTTTGAAGCACGGAAACCGAAAGATAGCGTCATCATTTCAGAGATTGATGGTGAGGTACGCTTTGGAGGCACTAGCCGGGGAATGCGAATCATCAAGGTTGTGAATCCAGACACAGGAATGGAAAGTCCTCCGTATCGGATTCCTTTGGGCAAACATGTTATTGTTCAGGAAGGTGATTACGTTTTTGCTGGAGAATCGCTGACTGAAGGCTCCATCGACCCAAAGGATATCCTACGCGTCAAAGGCGAAGGCGAAGTGCAAGCGTATTTAATTCGAGAAGTGCAGAAGGTATATCAAGCGCAAAATGAACGCATCAATGACAAGCACATTGAAGCTATTACCCGGCAGATGATGTGTAAGGTGAAAATCGAGGATACCGGTGATACGGAATTTCTTGAAGGTGATGAGGTACACAAAACAGTGTTCCAGCGAGAAAATAACCGGGTTCTGGAAGCTGGAGGGCGACCGGCTATTGGACAACCCATTTTGCAGGGAATTTCAAAAGCGGCGTTGACTACCGAGAGTTTTATTTCCGCCGCGTCTTTCCAACAAACAACTAATGTTTTGACCACAGCCGCTGTCAATGGAAAACGCGATAACTTAAAAGGATTGAAGGAAAATGTGATTATGGGACATTTGATTCCCGCGGGAACAGGAGTGCCAAGCTTGAGAAGAATAGAAGTCTTGACCAAACAGCCAACTAAAGGCGTCATCACTGATGGCGCTGATGATGATTAAGCCCCTAGGCATATGCCTAGGGGGTATCCGAAAGGTCCATCAGTTAGCCGTAGTCACCGACTACGACTAACCATTTTTCGGATAGACTCGAAGTGGATTGTTACTCAGTTAAGTAATTGGGCGAATTTTTTTGGCTAATTCGTGGACTAACAGATAAGATGAGTGACAGGTGATGAGGGACGATACTCGCGAAAAGTTTAAATATCTTTCGCCAAAATACTTATTCAGAAAAAAAAACTTGACAATCTACATTAGATTTTGGTATCCTAATAAGCCTTGGACGCTTTTTGTCATAATCTTAGAATGCAAAAAGGGGGAATGTGTCAGAGAAACGTTTCTGAATGTTATACGTTTTAAAGACATACTTCATAGTAAATTGTGAAGACGCCTCTTGTTGCAAGGCGCGTGCTGGAGTAGCTTACCATTCTGATGAATCGGAACGGCAGCATCAATAGTACGCGCGAATATATCACCGCGACATGGGGCTTTATTTTTGTTGAATTTGTTGAAGAGGAAATGATATGCCAACTATTAATCAACTTGTAAGAAAAGGACGTAAAAGTACTAAAAAGAAAAGTTCTTCGCCTGCGTTGGACTCTTGCCCACAAAGACGTGGAGTATGCCTTCAGGTCAAAACAACTAATCCAAAGAAACCGAATTCCGCCTTGAGAAAAGTTGCCCGTGTGAGATTAACCAATGGAAAGGAAGTAACGTGCTATATCCCAGGCATTGACCACAACCTTCAAGAACATTCTGTTGTATTAGTGCGCGGCGGGCGAGTAAAAGATTTGTCGAATGTACGGTATCATATCGTCCGTGGGTCTCTAGATACCGCAGGAGTGGAAGATAGAAAACAGGGACGCTCCAAGTATGGGGCGAAGAAAACAGAAAAATAGGAGGTTCAGTACTCGTGCTGGAGCGCACAGGCGAAAGGTTATGTCTCCATCGCACGCGATAGTTTGCTAAACTACTGAGCAAAGTAAACATGCCAAGACGTGGAAAAACACCTAAAAGAGATGTATTGCCAGACTCAAAGTACAATAATAAATTAGTCACCAAATTTACTAACTGTTTGATGCTGGATGGTAAAAAAGGGTTGGCAGAAGGGATTATTTATAAAAGCTTCGACATCATTGAGCAAAAGACAAATCAACCACCTTTCGATGTATTTCGGGAAGCAGTAAACAACGTGAAGCCAATGTTAGAGTTGAAATCTCGGCGTGTGGGCGGCGCGACTTATCAGGTGCCTGTAGATGTGAGGTCTGAACGCAGGACAACTCTTGCTAGCCGTTGGATTATTACTGCTGCACGCGAACGCAACGAGAAAACGATGTGTGAGCGACTTGCAAATGAATTAATCGAAGCCTCACAAAATGAAGGCGTGGCCATTAAGCGAAAAAATGATACGCACCGCATGGCTGAATCCAACCGCGCTTTTGCGCATTACAGGTGGTAGAGGTGTCATTACGATTGCTATAGTACGACGCGTGAAGCGAGTAGATAACGTATGAAATTAAAACAGAAAACTAAAAGTAGAGTTAATACAGCTGTTCCTAAAGTGCCACAGCGTTTTCCTCTGGAACGTACCCGTAACATAGGTATTATGGCACATATTGACGCTGGTAAAACAACGGTTACCGAACGCATTTTATATTATACAGGTAAAGTCCATAAAATGGGGGAAGTGCATGATGGAGCAGCTACTATGGATTGGATGGAGCAGGAACAGGAACGTGGGATTACAATTTCATCCGCGGCAACGACCTGTCAATGGAAGGAAAATCGTATCAATATTATTGATACCCCAGGCCATGTGGATTTTACAGTAGAGGTTGAACGCTCTCTCAGGGTGCTTGATGGCGCAATTGCTGTATTCTGTGCCGTCGGCGGTGTGGAGCCGCAATCCGAAACAGTGTGGCGGCAAGCAGACAAATATTGCATTCCTCGGATAGCGTTCGTCAACAAAATGGATAGACTTGGGGCAGATTTCTTTCGTACCGTTGATATGATGAAAGAGCGTTTGGGTGTGAAGGCTGTTCCTATTCAATTGCCAATGGGTTCTGAGGAGCGATTCAATGGTGTTATTGATTTGGTTTCTGCCAAAGCCTATTCATGGGATACCGAAAGCCTCGGCAGTATTATTTTTGAAACAGAAATTCCGATGGATATGCGCGAGGTTGTTTCCGAATATAGAGAGCAGATGATAGAAGCAGTTGTGGAAGACGATGAAAATCTACTGCTCCGATACTTAGAGGAGAACGAACTATCTGAAGAAGAAATTCGTTCAGCTATAAGAGAACAAACATTGGTGTCTTCTTTGGTTCCGGTCCTGTGCGGTGCTGCTTTGAAGAATAAGGGCATTCAACCTTTACTCAACGCTGTCATTGATTATCTGCCATCTCCATTGGATATTCCCGCTGTGGAAGGTATTAATCCGATTACGGAGGAAGTTGAAAAACGTCTTGCCAGTGACGTTGAGGCGTTTTCATCCCTCGTTTTTAAAATCTCAAATGACGCGCACGTTGGAAAATTGACGTATATTCGAGTTTATTCTGGTTCGCTATCTTCTGGCTCAATGATATACAATCCCGCAAAAAACGCCAAGGAGCGTGTCGGAAGAATTTTACAAATGCATGCTAATAAGCGCGAGGAGCGACAGAGCGTTTATGCCGGGGATATAGCGGCTATTATCGGTCTCAAGGATATTTCGACGGGGGATACAATTTGCGATATTCATCATCCAATAGTCTTGGAACCAGTGGTCTTTCCTGACCCAGTTATGTCCATATCTATTGAACCGAAAACGAAAACTGACCGGGAAAAGATGGGATTTGTATTGGCGCGCGTGTCTGAAGAAGACCCAACTTTTAAAGTATTTACCGACCCGGAATCCGGACAGACACTTATCTCAGGCATGGGAGAACTGCATTTGGAGATTATCGTCGATAGGATACTACGGGAATTCCAGGTAGAAGCGAATATCGGCAAACCTCAAGTAGCCTACCGCGAGACTATCACGAAGGCAGTTCAGTCAGAAGGTAAGTTTGTCCGACAATCCGGTGGACATGGTCAATACGGCCACGTTGTTTTGAAACTATATCCGCTTCAAAAAGAGGTCCCCTTTGAGTTCGTTGACGGAACGAAAGGCGGTACCATTCCGAAAGAATACTTATCGTCTATCGAAAAAGGTATTAAAGATGCAATGGGTGTTGGGACGTTAGCGGGGTATCCTGTAGTGGACGTTGGCGTAACCTTGCAGGATGGTTCGTTCCACAAAGTTGATTCTTCTGAGATGGCTTTTACTATCGCCGCTTCAATGGCCTTTCGAGAAGGGATGAATAAGGCTGCTCCTGTTCTTTTAGAACCGATTATGAATGTTGAAGTTACGGTACCAGAGGTATATTTGGGTGATGTGATTGGTGACCTGAATGTTCGCAGAGCACAAATTCTTCAAACAGAAGCAAAGTCTAATGCCAGAATTCAAGTGCTTACAGCGTATGTTCCCCTTGCCGAAATGTTCGGTTATGTTAGAACGTTGCGTTCCCTGACACAAGGACGCGCTACTTATACTATGGAACTTTCTCATCGTGAGGAAGTTCCATCCAGTCGGATTACGAGTCACGAATTACGAATTACGAGTTGATGTTGTTCTATAATGTGTAACTCGTAATTGTCGCGCGCTGAAGCACGCAGGCGGGGCGCGTTTGCATCGCACGCGCTTTTGGGTGTGACTTCATCACACGCGATATGTAACACGTAATTCGAAAATGGTGATATTTATATGGAAAGTCAAAAAATTCGAATTCGGTTAAAATCTTACGACCATCGATTATTAGACCGTTCTGTTAAGCAAATCGTCGAACAAGCGAAAGGAACTGGCGCTGTTGTCTCAGGACCCATTCCGTTACCTACGGATAAAACTATCTATACTGTTCTGCGTTCAACTAATATCGATAAAAAATCCCGAGAACAATTTGAGATGCGGGTACATAAACGATTATTAGATATTCTTGAGACAACGCCGAAAACTATAGATGCGCTAATGCGTCTGGATTTGCCTTCGGGAGTCGATGTAAAAATCAAATTGTTGTAAAGTGGTAAAGTGGTAATTTGGAAATTTACTAAATTTCCAAAATAGGATGAATAATTATGAACGAAGGGATATTAGGTAGAAAAGTAGGAATGACGCGCGTCTTTGGAGAGGATGGTGCATCTATTCCTGTAACGGTTGTTGAGGCTGGTCCGTGTCCCATTGTACAAATTAAAACCGTGGATAAAGATGGGTATACAGCTGTTCAACTTGGATTCGGACGTCGGCGCGCAAATGTCAATACAAAGCATAAAAATGTTATCAATAAACCTGAGCGCGGACATATTGAAAAAGCACATGCGATTCAGGAAGTTGATACGGATTCGCAGGTTGACGAACGGGGAAAGCGGTGGTATGGACCACGCTTCTTACGGGAAATACGAATAGACGATATAGATGGTCTGAATCCGGGAGATAGCATAGACGTCAGCATCTTTTCCCCGGGTGATTTTGTGGATGTCACCGGTGTTTCCAAAGGGCGTGGTTTTACAGGTGTTATTAAACGCTGGGGGTTTAAAGGCGGAAAAAAAACGCATGGTGGTGAACAAGATTTGAGACGTCCGGGGTCCATTGGCGCAAGTGCTTCTCCCTCACGAGTCGTGAAGGGCAAAAAAATGCCGGGACGGTATGGCAACAAGCGCGTGACAGTACAAAGCTTGGCTGTTATAGAATCCGACCCTGAACGAAACTTATTAGTACTCAAAGGCGCAGTTCCAGGTCCGCCGAACGGATTTTTAATTATAAAAAAAGCTGTCAAATTGAGCGAAGCGAAATCCCGAGAATCGGAGGCGCGGAACCTGTAGTTTCGAATTACGAGTTACAAATTAGTTTAGGTTTGTTCGCGTCGCGAAGGTAGTTTGCGCCAGTGAACTACTGAGGGGCATAGCGACGAACGGTTTACTTCGTAAACTGTCATTGAATTCATATAGCAGGAAAGAGGATAATCAATGCCAACGATAAATCTCCTTAGCCAGAGTGGAGAAGTCGTAGATAACATGGAAATATCAGAAGATTTTGTCGGTGTGACAGTCAATACCGATGCTTTGCATCAAGTTGTTGTTGCACAGCTTGCTAATAAAAGATGGGGAACGGCTAACACAAAGACGCGTTCTGACGTTAGAGGCGGTGGCCGTAAGATGTATCGTCAAAAAGGAACAGGCAGAGCCCGTATGGGCAGTAGAAGTTCGCCGACACGAGTACATGGCGGTGTGGCTTTTGGCCCTAAGCCCCGTAGTTTTCGGAAGCACGTTTCCAAAAAGTTACGTCAGCTAGCATTGCACTCTGCTCTGGCGGATAAGTTTCAAAGCGGTAATGTTGTTATTCTCAATGCAATAACAATGGAGCATCCGAGAACCAAAGATTTAGTCGAGTTGCTCCATAATATTGGTTTGGAGAATAAAACCCTTATTGTCTTAGACGCTGATAACCCGAATTTATATTTGTCTGCGCGTAATATTCCGAAAGTTAATGTATCTACATGGAATTTAGTTAACACCTATGACATTCTATGGCATGACAACTTGGTGATGACTCAAGCTGCAGCTCAAAAATTGGAGCAGAAATTTTGTGAACACTTATCGCATACACGCGATAAACAGCCTGCGGAAGATTTAACGCTATCAAACGAGGAGACTCTGGCGCAATGAAAAACCCTTATTCAATTATCAAAAGCCCGTGGATTACTGAAAAAAGCACTATTCTCAGAGACAAATATACTAAAGATTATGATTCTCAACGCAGGCGAGAGATTCCCAAATATACCTTTAATGTTGATGTTGGAGCCAACAAAATAGAAATTCGACATGCCCTTGAGCAGATTTTTCCAGAAATCAAAGGTAAGATAACGAATATATGTACAATAAGAGTGAAAGGAAAAACCAAAGGGCACTTGTGGCGATATCAACGAGGTAAACGACCAGATCGAAAAAAAGCCATTATCAGTCTTGAGGAAGGCACTATCATATCGCGTTATGAAGGAATATAAGTTCAGGAGGGAATTCAAAATTGGGCATAAAAAAAATGTCTCCCACAACACCCGGCAGGCGTTTTATGACGGGGTACACTTTTGATGAGATTACTACTGATAAACCTGAGAAATCATTAGTACGTGGTAAAAAAAGTACCGGTGGTAGGAATTCTCAGGGCAAGATGACTGCTCGGCACCGTGGCGGAGGACATAAACGCAGATACCGAGTGATAGATTTTAAGCGGGAGAAACATGGTGTACCAGCAAAAGTTGTCTCAATTGAATATGACCCAAACAGAACTGCGCGCATTGCTTTATTACATTATGTTGATGGCGAAAAGCGGTATATTCTTGCACCGTTAGGACTACAAGTTGGCGATATGCTGAATTCCGGAGCACAGGCTGAAGTCAAAATAGGCAATGCGTTATCATTGGTCAATATTCCCTTAGGCACTTTCGTGCATAACTTAGAGCTAGTTCCCGGCAAAGGTGCGCAAATAGTACGTAGCGCAGGCGCCAGCGCGCAACTTATTGCGCGTGAAGGGCGATATGCTCAAGTTAAATTACCCTCCGGTGAAGTCCGATGGGTGCCTGCTGAGTGTACTGCAACAATTGGACAAGTTGGCAATGCGGAACATGAGAGTATTGTTTTAGGTAAAGCTGGACGATCGCGATGGCTAGGCCGACGTCCCAAAGTTCGTGGTGTGGCTATGAATCCTGTTGACCATCCGCATGGTGGCGGCGAAGGTAAGAGTTCTGGGGGGAGACATCCTGTAACCCCTTGGGGAGTGCCAACAAAAGGGCATAAGACACGGAAGAAACAGAAAGCTTCAGACCGACATATTGTTAGTGGACGCAAATAGTCGGATACCATAGTATCAAGCGACGAGTGACGTGTGACTAGTGACTCAACACACGACACTTGTCACTCAAGGAAAAGGAGTGCAAGAAATATTATGCCTCGTTCAATAAAAAAGGGTCCCTATGTTGACCCCAAATTATTAAATAAAGTTGAAAAACTAAATGCAACGAGCGAGAAACGTGTAATCAAAACGTGGTCGCGTAGGTCAATGGTAATTCCTGAATTTGTTGGTCATACTTTCTTAGTCCATAACGGACGACGACTAATGCCTGTCTTAGTAACGGAAAATATGGTCGGGCATAAGTTGGGTGAATTTGCGCCTACACGAACTTTTCGCGGTCATGGTGGCAGAACTGCAAGAGACACACAACGGCGAGGAGTTGGCTAAAGCAATTAGGTCATTTGGTGATTAGGTAGTTTGGTAGTTATCCAATTTCTATTCTGGAGGCTTGTATGGAAGCCAGAGCAATTGGTCGCAATCTTCCCATAGCACCAAGGAAAGCTCGATTAGTAGCTGACTTGGTACGCTATCAATCTGTTGGAGATGCATTCGATACATTGGCATTTATACCGAAAACTGCGGCGGGTATGATAAATAAACTCATACGCTCTGCTGCTGCAAACGCGCGTCAACAAGCCGATGTTGATGAATCAAAATTATATGTAAAAAAAATATATGTCGATGAAGGTATCACGCGCAAAGGGATTCGTCCGCGAGCACGCGGAATGGCGTATCGAATCCGTACCAGGCATTCGCATATTACAGTGATACTAGACGAAAAGGAGGAGGAGAATGAATAAGTGAAAATTCGATATGTAAGATTCGTGTGCGCGCGATTTGACACCAAATATAAACAGTTCTCCTCCTCCGAATTCCAATAAGGAGGTATTTGTGGGACAAAAAGCACACCCGCGGGGATTACGCTTGGGAATTATTGAAACATGGGATTCAAAGTGGTATAGCGAGAAAGAATATGCTAATTGGTTGCATGAGGACCTCGAAATTCAAAATTATATCAAAGAACAGCTTTTTCGCGCCGCTATCTCTAAAATTGAAATTGAGCGATGGGTGGATAAATGTACCATTCATATCCATACTGCGCGCCCGGGGATTGTGATTGGTCGACGTGGCGCAGAAGTAGAAAAGCTGACAACAGATCTGGAACGTTTAGTTGGGCGGGATATTCGCATTATGATTGAGGAAATTAGACGCCCAGAGCTTGATGCCCAATTAGTAGCGGAAGGTATCGCCCTCCAACTAGAACGCCGCTCTGCGTATAAAGTAGCGATGAAGAAAGCTGTGGCAGCAGCTATGCGGGCAGGTGCCGAAGGTATTAAGATTCTATGTAGCGGTAGATTATCGGGCATCGAAATGGCGCGCAAAGAGAAAGAACAAGAAGGTAGAGTTCCCCTGCATACTCTACGCGCGAATATCAATTATGGATTTGTTGAAGCAAAAACGATGTATGGAAAAATAGGTGTCAAGGTATGGATTTTTAAAGGTGAAATAATTGGCAAACCTGAAGAGGAAGAAGGGAAACCCGCTGGTGAATTTCCTGGAGAAAGGCGTCGCATAGATATTGGTAGAATGCAGGAAATAGGTGACCGTGGACAACGCCGCCCGAGAGGAGGATCTGATGCTGATGAGGATAGGGGGAGACGGCAACGTAGCAATCGTAGACAAAGAACCGAGCGCTTAGAACAACCCGGCGAGGGAGACCGTCCTTCTGATAGAAGAAGGCGTCCTAGTGGCGGAAGCCGTCCTGGTGGTGGGAACCGTCCTTCCGATAGAAGAGGGCGTCCTGGTGGTGGGAACCGTCCTTCCGGTGGAAGAGGGCGTCCCGGTGGAGGAAACCGTCCTTCCGGTGGAAGAGGGCGTCCTGGTGGTGGAAACCGTCCTTCCGATGGAAGAGGGCGTCCCGGTGGTGGAAACCGTCCTTCCGGTGGAAGAGAGCGTCCTGGTGGTGGAAACCGTCCTTCCGGTGGAAGAGAGCGTCCTGGTGGTGGAAACCGTCCTTCCGGTGGAAGAGAGCGTCCTAGTGGTGGAAACCGTCCTTCCGGTGGAGGAGAGCGTTCTAATAAGTAGACATCGCGAAAATTGAGTGAGGTGGAATTTCTGGAAATCCAGAAAGCCAGACGCTTCGCTTCCAGAAATCCAGAAAGCCGGAAAGCCAGACGGGCGGTGCTTCCATCCACAGTTTGTGTTTCCCAATACAATGCGCTAGGAAGCGCAAAGTATAGAGGGGAACAGACCTATCTTTTGCCGGCTTTCCGGTTGTCCGGCTTTCCGGATTTAAAGGGGGAAATAACTATGTTGATGCCAAAGAGAGTTAAATATCGTAAAGTTCAACGTGGAAGGATGCGTGGAATGTCCTATCGGGGTTCTGAAATTTCGTTTGGCGAGTATGGACTGCAAGCTCTCGAACCAGGTTGGATTACCAACCGTCAAATCGAAGCAGCGAGAGTTGCTATGACTCGACACATTCAACGTGGTGGGAAAGTTTGGATTAAAATATTTCCGAACAAACCAGTGACTAAAAAGCCCGCTGAAACGCGCATGGGGAGCGGCAAAGGTGCTCCAGATCATTGGGTCGCAGTTATCAAACCCGGTCGAGTGTTATATGAAGTTGGCGGCATACCAATGGAACTTGCGAAAGAAGCCATAAAGCGCGCGGCACATAAACTCCCCATTAAAACAAGATTTATTGCTCGCACAGGTGGTGATTGATTATGACTGCAGCAGAAGTACGCGCAAGGTCTGATGAAGAACTTCAGACAGACCTTAAGGAGCTTCAAGACGAGTTATTCGGACTGAAATTCCAGAAGATTTTAGGGCAACTTGAGGATACTACGCGCTTGAAAAAAACTCGCAAAGATTTTGCAAGGATTAAAACAACGTTGCGAGAGCGCGCATTAGGAATCCGTACCTCGCGGGAAAGTTGAGCGCGATATGCGAGGAAACCACTCGCGTACCCATCGCGTGAGCTACCGCGAATTAGACCCATTCTTATCGATTGGGTCTATATGGTGAAATGATGGAGGGTGTCTTTGGTAACAAAAAGAGGCAATCGAAAAATACGGGTTGGCACTGTCGTCAGTGATAAAATGGATAAAACAGTGACAGTTGCTGTGGAGCGAACTTTCCAACATCCAATATATAAGAAGTTTATTAAGCGAACTACTAAGATGCTTGCTCACGATGAGAACAACGAATGTCAAATTGGAGATACCGTTCGCATTATAGAATCGCGTCCTTTAAGCCGTCGCAAACGTTGGGGAGTCTTTGAAATAATCAAAAAAGCATCATAGGATAATGGGGCAATCATAGTCCTGTAGTGTCATAGTCCTTCACTGGTCTTATCGCGGTGATATTATTAGCGGAAATCCTGCGAAGAGGAATTAGACGATGATTCAAAAATATACGATGCTCAATGTGGCTGATAACACGGGCGTCAAAAAGATTATGTGTATTGGGGTTATAGGAGGTACACGTCGCAGATATGCGTATATCGGGGATATTATCACTGCATCGACGAGAGAAGTAAGTCCTAATAGCTCAATTAAAAAAGGTGAAATTGTACGCGCTGTTATTGTACGTACAACCAAGGAATGCAAACGTCCAGATGGTTCATATATCAAATTCGATCAAAATGATGCGGTGATTATTGATGACCAGAAGCAGCCGCGTGGCACACGTATTTTTGGCCCCGTAGCGCGGGAGTTGCGAGAAAAACAATTTGCTCGCATCATTTCATTAGCTCCAGAAGTCATATAACCATTTGGTAATTTGGAGGAGGCAGAGGTGATTCAGAGGAAAAAATTAGAGCGCCATAAATTACATATCAAAACAGGCGATGAGGTGTATGTTCTGAGTGGCAAAGATAAAGGCAAAACGGGTGCCATTTTGCATGTAATTCCAGAAAAAGACAGGGCTATCGTCGAAGGTATTAACATGATTATCAAACACGTGCGACGTACATCTCCACAACAACAAAGCGGACGTATTGAACGTGAAGCACCCGTTCATATCTCCAACCTTAAGCTGATTTGCCCGCGTTGCAATCAAGCCACCCGAACTCGCAGAGATCTGAAAACTAGAGCAAGAATCTGTAGAAAATGCGAAGAAGTTGCAGAACGAGATTAGTTGGTAGGTAATTTGGAAAGAATCATTTTATTTCCGTTTTACCCAATTACCCAAAAAGAAAGAATAAAATTATGAGTACATATAAAGAATTTTATCTTCGCGAAGTTATTCCTTCAATGCAGCAACGATTCAACTATCGAAATATAATGGAAGTACCGAAATTAGATAAAATTTGTCTAAATATGGGGGTTGGCGTTGCAACTGAAAATCCTGGTCTGTTGGATGGTGCTGTAGAGGAACTCACGCAATTAGCAGGTCAAAAAGCAGTTATCACACGCGCAAAGAAATCAGTAGCCGCATTCAAGGTGCGTACCGGTATGTCCGTGGGGTGTAAAGTTACTTTGCGCGGAAAAAGGATGTATGAATTCTTCAATAAGCTGGTGAATTTAACACTTCCGCAAGTTCGGGACTTTAGGGGTCTGAATCCCAATTCCTTTGACGGACGTGGTAATTACTCTCTGGGATTGCAGGAGCAGATTATATTCCCCGAAATTGAATATGACCAGGTGAGTACCGTCCGCGGTATGGATATAACGATTGTCACTACTGCGGAGACGGATGAAGAAACCCGTGAACTGCTACGCCTTATGGGAATACCTTTTCGAGAATAATCTTTGGGAGGAGAATTAATTTGGCGAAGAAATCTTTAATAGCAAAGCAAAAACGAACTCCAAAATTCGCTGTTCGTAAATACACTCGATGCCGTATCTGTGGCCGGGCAAGGGGATTCATACGCAAATTTGAGATGTGTCGCATCTGTTTCCGTATGCTTGCGCGCGCAGGTAAAATACCCGGTATCACCAAGGCAAGTTGGTAAACGCGTGCAATTGTACGCGTATAATGAGGAGAAAAAGAATATGTCAATGACAGACCCAATTGCAGACATGCTCACAAGAATTCGAAATGCGAATATGGCTTCTCATGAACGCGTTGAAGCCCCTTCTTCTAAGGTCAAAGAATGGATAGCGAAAGTTCTTCATGAAGAAGGATATATTCGTAATTATCGCCTTATCGACGACAATAAGCAGGGAATTTTGCGAATATATCTTAAATATGGCGAGAATAAAGAAAAAGTCATCACAAAGCTCAAACGAATTAGCAAACCAGGACGGCGAGTTTATGTAGATACAAAACATCTACCAAAAGTTCTCGGTGGATTAGGTATTGCCATTATATCCACCTCCCAAGGTATTATGACTGCAGCTCAATGTAGAAAAGCCAAAGTAGGTGGCGAAGTGCTTTGTTATGTTTGGTAATAAACGGTAATTAAGTTATTGGGAAAGATGGTAATTGGTTAATCTCCAAATTACCAAATTTCCACTTTACCAAATTTAAGGAGAATGAATTATGTCTCGAGTCGGAGAAATGCCTGTAGATGTACCTGCTAATGTTAAAGTAGCTTTAGAGCAAGGTTCTATCACTGTGGAGGGCCCAAAGGGCGTTCTCACACAGAAAATTCCATCTGGCATTAATGTCGCTGTAGAAAATAGCCAAATTGTGGTGACGCGTCCCAGTGATAATAAGATACATAAGTCATTGCACGGTTTAACGCGTTCTTTGATTAACAATATGGTTATAGGTGTTACGGAAGGTTTTGAAAAACGCTTGCGCCTAGTTGCTATTGGACGCGATATTATACAGGTTCAGGGCGTTAATAAACTGGTGATGAGGGAGAGAATTTTCTATTCACATCCTGTCACATATACAGCGCCTGAAGGTATATCTATCAGTCTTGGACCAGAAGAAATCGTTGAAAGATTAACGGAAGTACCGATTATCGTCAGTGGAATAGATAAACAGTTAGTCGGCGAAGTCGCTGCTGAGATTCGGCGGATAAAAAAACCAGAAGTTTATAAACCATGTAAAGGTATTCGATACGAGGGTGAGCGTGTCCGCATGAAAGTTGGAAAGTCTGCGGCTTAAGAACGTGAACCTAAACTATCTGCCAAGATTGGTTACTTTGACGCTCGCCGACGCGTGCGATTACACGCGTACTCGACACTCATAAACGAATTTTACACTGTGGAGGAAAGTGCATTGAGTTTAACTAAACGGGAAGCAAGACTGAGACGACGTAAGCGCATCCGAAAAAAAATTGTTGGGACATCTTTAAAACCGCGTTTGAGTGTATTTAAAAGTCTCAGACATTTGTATGCTCAGGTTATTGATGACGAACGCGGAATGACTCTCGCGTCTGCTTGTACGCTTTTACCTGAAATTAAAGACCAGATTAAGTACGGGGGGAATGTCGACGCATCAAAGTTAGTAGGCGAGTTAATTGCGAAAAAAGCTTTAGAACATGGCATTAAAAAGGTTGTCTTTGATAGAGGCGGTTATCTTTATCATGGACGGGTGAAAGCTTTAGCTGAAGCGGCGCGCGAGGTAGGTTTGCAATTTTAAAACTTTGATTACAGGATTATGATTGCGATATCACTACATAAGGAGAGTAATGTGCGGGATTTCGATATATTAGAAGAAGAAGAGGATGAATTTGAAAGCAGCGTTATATGTATTAACCGCGTCTATCGAGTGCGAAAAGGCGGGCGTGCTTTAAGCTTCAATACTTTATCTGTTGTTGGAAATGGCAACGGAACCATTGGTGTGGGATTTGGCAAAGCTAATGATATTCCATCAGCCATTGGAAAAAGTGAACAGGATGCCAAAAAAAATCTGTTTACAATCCCGATGGTAGAACGCACGATTACACATGAAATTATCGGCAAAGCGGGTGCGGCTAGAGTACTCCTCAAACCTGCCTCGCCCGGCACAAGCCTTATCGCCGGTAGTTCAGTTAAAGTTATTCTTGAAGTTGCTGGGATTCATGATATACTCAGTAAATGTTTCGGTTCAAACAATAAGATTAATGTGGCTTGGGCTGCAGTTGATGGATTAAAACGCTTGAAAAGTGTAGAAGAGGTCGCGCGCTTACGCGGGAAAACTGTTGAGGAAATCTTAGAGTGGTAATTTGGGGAAGCCTTACCAATATTACCATTTTACCGAATTACCAACTAAGGAGTAGGTGACATGAAACTTAATGAATTGAAACCTCCCAAAGGCTCTACACGTAAAAGAAAGCGAGTTGGTCGCGGGAGAGCCTCTGGTTGGGGCAAAACGTGTGGACGCGGACATAAGGGGCAAAAATCCCGATCAGGTAGCAGTAGCCGGTCATGGTTTGAGGGTGGACAAATGCCGTTGACCCGCAGATTACCCAAGCGTGGATTTCACAATCCCTTGCGTAAAGAATATGATATCCTGAATATTGAAACCCTCAATAGATTTGATGATGATACAACCGTAACACCTGAGCTACTCAGAAGCGCGGGCATCATTAAAAAGAAGAAGGCTCTGATTAAAGTTCTAGGCGATGGGGACTTGACGAGGCGGTTGACAGTGAGGGTTCACCGTTTCTCAGAATCCGCATCGGCAAAAATTGAAGCCGCCGGCGGAAACGCGGAGGTACTCTGATGATAACTGCGTTTCGTAACGCGTTCAAAATTACGGAACTCCGAAAGCGTATCACATTTACCGCACTGCTGCTGATTGTCTACAGAGTTGGAGCGCATGTGACTATTCCAGGTATCGATGACGAAGTTATAAAAAGAGCTTACGAAGGCGTAGGGTTAATGGGTTTTGTGGATTTATTCTCCGGTGGCGCGTTTGGAAATATGACGATATTTGCTTTGGGTATCCAACCATATATTAGCGCATCTATTATCATACAACTGCTCACCGTTGTTATACCTTATCTTGAACAGCTATCCAAGGAACCCGATGGCAAGAAGAAAATTACACAGTATACTCGATATGGGACGGTCATTTTAAGTGCAGTTCAGGGGTTTGGCATTAGCATCATGTTGGATAAAAATCCCCAAAGCTTGGGATTTAATGAACCTATCCTGCTCGTGTCCGGTTGGCAGTTTCGCTTTCTGACCATGGTTACTCTCGCAGCGGGTACATCTTTTATCATGTGGCTTGGTGAACAGATTACCGAGCGCGGCATTGGCAATGGAATTTCTTTAATTATTACTGCTGGTATTATCTCCCAAGTTCCTAGCAGTATCGCCTGGCTATACAAAGCGCTTCTCGACCAGACAATCAACATCATACACATAGTCATTTTTTTAGTGCTTGTTGTCTTAGCTATTATGGGCACCATCTACATCACGTTAGCTGTCCGCAAAATTCCGGTGCAACATTCTCGACGCGTTGTAGGTAGACGCATTTATGGCGGTCAGCAAAATTATCTTCCCTTGCGCGTCAATGCCGCCGGTATGATTCCCATTATCTTTGCGGTCACTTTAATCATGTTTCCCCAGACGCTTGTGACGTTCGTTCCAAGCGAGTTTCTGAATAATCTGATAGCCCAAATTTACAGACCTTGGGTTTATTGGCCTGCTTACGCGCTATTGATAATATTCTTTACCTACTTCTACACTGCGGTGCAAGTTAACCCTGCCGATTGGGCAGACAATCTGCGTAAGTCCGGCGGATATATCCCCGGTATCAGACCGGGTAAAGCAACTACGCAGTATATTGAAAGAACTTTGGATAGAATTACCTTGCCCGGTGCAATGTTCCTGGCTGCCATTTCAGTTTTTCCAGCCCTTCTACAGAGTAAACTAGGCGTCCAAGCAGGCATTAGTGGCGCGTCAGTGTTGATTGTCGTCGGTGTTATGTTGGATACAATGAATCAAATAGAATCTTACCTTGTATCACGACATTATGACGGTTTTTTGAAAGGAACAAAGCTGAAAAGCCGCCGTGGGAGGTAATGGAAAGCGGAGGACGGAGAACGGAAAACCCTAGACTTCCGTCTTCCGTTCATGTGAGAATACAAATGAGGTTGATATTTCTTGGACCGCCCGGGTCTGGTAAAGGTACTCAGGCGGCATTGTTATCAGAAAAATATAATGTGCCTTCAATCTCGACCGGGGATATGTTACGTCAGTCGGTTGAGGCGCAGGAAGAATTGGGATTAAAGGCGAGAGAATATATGGATAAAGGTGCCTTCGTCCCGGATGAGCTTATCATCGCAATCGTGAAGTCTCGACTGGCGAAGCCCGATTGTGAACATGGATTTATTTTGGACGGTTTCCCACGTACCTTTGCACAATCTGAAGCATTAGATGCACTGTTGGATTCCCTCTCATATCCTCTGGACGCTGTTATCAATATTGAGGTTACTTCTGAGGTCGTCCTATCGCGTTTTTCTGGACGTCGAACATGCAGAGATTGTGGCCATATTTATCATATTGTCAATTTACCACCGAAAACGCCCGGTATCTGTGATGATTGCGGCGGTATTCTATCTCAGCGGGATGATGATAAACCAGAAGCTATAACTAAACGGCTGCATGTTTACATGGTGCAGACAGCGCCTTTAATCCAATATTATCAGAAACGTGGAAAACTTATCTCTGTCCCCGGAGATAAAGAGGTAGATGTTATTCACCAAAGTATAGTTGAATCTCTGGGTCTGACTGAGCGGAATACTTAGAATAGTTCCTAAATTTATGGACAAATATGGACATGGAGCTAACAGTGGGCAATGGATAACTTATCTATTGCAGAAGTTAGATAGGTCAACCCGTAGCGAAGCGGAGGGGCGAAGCGGTAGTTCATACCTACAGATGTTGTTCCAGTTGGTAGCTCTATGGTCTGGCATTAAGGGTAGTCGAAAGATGAATGTCGGATGAAGCCCGACGACTTCGTCTTACGGTGTCAGACGTAAAAAGCCTATTTAACAGCCACGAGGAGCACTTTACTGGTTTTGGAGATTCCAGGGAATAAATCCACAAAAATCTCCATAATTTTCAATGTGCTGTACGACAAGAGTTTTCTATATTTTCAAAGACTTGTTTCAATATTTTATAAAGGATGATGTTGTTTTATGCCAAAAGGTGATGTCATAGAAGTTGAAGGTACAGTCGTCGAACCGTTACCCAATGCAATGTTTCGAGTTGAACTCGACAATGGACATAAGGTGCTAGCACATATTTCCGGTAAAATGAGGATGAACTATATCCGCATATTACCCGGAGATAAGGTTACGGTTGAGCTTTCGCCGTATGATTTGACTCGTGGTCGGATTACGTACCGCAGAAAGTAATTGGGAAAAACGGTAATTAGGTAATTGGGTAATTAGGTAAAACGGAAATTAGGAAATTGGGTGTTTTTTACCAAAATACCATTTTTCCAAATTTCCAAGTTACCACTTTTCCAAATTACCAAACTACCACTTTAAGGTGATTACTATGAAAGTACGCGCATCCGTTAGGAAAATGTGCGATAGATGTAAAATTATAAAACGTAAAGGTGTTGTGCGTGTAATTTGTCTTGCTGACCCTAAACATAAGCAAAGGCAAGGCTAACCGGATTTCGGATCTCGGAATGAATAAAATAATTCCGAAATCCGCATTCCGAATTCTCAATTCCGATGAGGAGGGATAAATATGGCAAGAATAGCCGGTGTGGATTTACCTCGCAATAAAAGAATTGGTATTGCACTAGCCTATATTTATGGTATTGGTAGAACGCTCGCCAGTGAAATTGCAGAGAAATCAGGAGTTGCTCCAGACACGAAAGTACAGGATTTGACCGAATCTGAAATTAACAAACTTCGTGAGATTATTGACAGCGATGCCTATAGGATTGAGGGTGACTTAAGACGTGAACAAGAAATGAATATTCGACGTCTTATGGATATCGGTAGCTATCGCGGCTTCAGGCACCGGCGGAGTCTACCCGTACGCGGACAACGCACAAGTACAAACGCTCGGACACGAAAGGGTAAAGCTAAGACAATTTCTGTCGGTCGAAAGGCAAAGGAAATAGCTAGTAAAGCTGGTTAGGTAATTTGGTAACTTGGTAAAGTGGTAATTCGGAAAATTCCCAACTGCTCAGTTTTTGTTTTTCCCAATTACCTAATTACCCAAATAAGGAGATAACCATTGAAGCAATCTCGAAAATCACAAACCAAAAAGAGGGAGAAAAAAAATATTAGCCACGGTATCGCCCATATTCAAACTACATTTAACAATACTATTGTAACAATTACGGATGTCAATGGTAGTACAATATGTTGGGCAAGCGCAGGTTCTGTGGGTTTCTCCGGTTCTCGTAAGAGCACTCCCTTTGCTGCGCAGCAAACTGCGGATGCATGCGCGCGCAAAGCAATGGAAAACGGTGTCAAACGCGTTGAGGTCATGATTAAAGGACCGGGCGCAGGACGTGAATCCGCTATCAGGGCACTGAACTCCGCCGGACTCGAAGTGACAGGTTTTAGGGATGTTACACCCATTCCTCATAACGGTTGCCGTCCGCCCAAGCGTCGTAGGGTATGATTGGAAAATGGTAACTTGGAAATTTGGCAAAATGGTACTTTGGCAAGGCTTACCCAATTACCGTCTTTCCTAATTACCCAATTACCTAACTTTTAGAAAGGAGGCATTGGTTATATCCATAACCAAGCAAACATGAGTAGATATATAGGGCCAGTGTGTCGGCAATGTCGCAGAGAAGGCGAGAAGCTATTTTTAAAGGGTGAGCGGTGTTACTTTGATAAATGTTCATTTGAAAGACGGACTGGACCACCCGGAGAGGTGCATAAGAGAACACGAGCGAAATTTACTGACTACGGCCGCCAACTCAGACAAAAGCAGAAAGCCAAAAGAATTTATGGAGTTTGGGAGAAACAATTTAAACGATACTTTAAAATAGCTGAGCGTCAAAAGGGAATTACAGGAGAGAATCTCCTCAGGATATTGGAGAGCCGGTTGGACAATATTGTTTTCAGGTTCGGATTTGCAAACTCCCGTAGCGAAGCCAGACAATTAGTTGTTCACAAGCACATCCTTGTCAATGGTAAACGAGTCAATATTCCTTCCTATCTTGTTAAACAGGGAGATGTTATCCAGATAAAGGAAAAAAGCCAGCAGATGGTACGGATTCAGCAAGCTATGGAAGCCGTGCAGCAGAGAGGTGTTCCTGAATGGTTAACATTAGATGCTGAACAAAAACGCGGTGTTGTCAATGCTATTCCAATGCGAGAACAGATTGCGCCAACTATTCAGGAACAACTTATTGTCGAGTTATATTCTCGATAGATTTCCTGCCGGAATTCGGATTTCGGAGTTGAGTAACGCTTCTTTTCATTCCGCATTCCGCAAATTCTCCAAGTATTGTCAAATTGGAAATGAAAAAGGAGCCCGAAGCACAGAAAACATGAGGTTTCGGGGGAGGACAAGGGGGATAACTTTCCTGCTTTTTTCCCCTGCTAACGTTTGACAGTACCATTCTCCAGAAGGGGGATTAATTAATGAAATGGCAAGAACTTACGAAACCAAAACGACTTGCCGCCGACCTTGGAAATTTAATGCATGATTATGGCAAATTCATCGCCGAACCCCTTGAACGGGGTTTTGGCATTACCCTGGGAAATTCTCTAAGGCGGATTCTCTTGTCGTCACTCAAGGGTTATGCAATTATCTCTGTGAAGCTTGATGGCATTCAACATGAGTTTTCAACTATTCCAGGCATAGTAGAAGATGCCATACAGATTATTCTCAATCTTAAGCAGATTCGCTTTAAAGCCCAAACTGATGAGCCTGTAACGCTATATTTAGAAGCACACGGCGATTGCGAAGTGACAGGCGCTGATATACAGCCCCACAATTTAGTTGAGATTATTAATCCTGACCAGTACATCGCGACCATTGATAGAGGCGGCAAACTGAACATAGAGATTGTTGTCCAGAGCGGCCGCGGTTATGTACCCGCTGATGACAATAGAGCCGCAGAACGGAATAATGGTGTTGTTCCCATTGATGCCATATTTTCACCAGTCAAAAAGGTGAATTTCCATGTTGATGAAACACGAGTGGGGCCGATGACTAATTTCGATAGATTAGCATTGGAAGTGTGGACTGATGGAAGTATTACACCGAAAGAAGCTATTGGTGAAGCGGCGCAGATTCTCACAGACCACCTCAGGATGTTTATTGATTTCGATGAGACATACGTCGAAGAAATTGAGGAAGTCGATGAAGAAACTGAAAAACGGCGTCTAGCGCTTGATAAACCGGTCGCGGAATTAGAGCTTTCGGTACGTTCAGCGAATTGTCTGGAGGCTGCAGATATCGTGACCATTCGCGATCTAGTTACCAAAACAGAATCCGATATGCTTAAATACCGCAATTTTGGTCGCAAGTCTCTTACTGAAATCAGGGAAATTCTCACGGAGATGGGACTCTCTTTAGGAATGAAACTTGATGATGAGGAATGAAAAACTATGCGCCATAGAAAAAAAGGACGAAAATTAAACCGCACCACCAGCCACCGGAAGGCTTTGTTTGGTAATCAAGCAGTGGCTTTGTTTCGATGTGAAGGCATCCAAACAACCTTGGCTAAAAGCAAAGAACTGAAACGGGTTGCGGAAAAATTAATTACGCTTGCCAAGCGAGGTGACCTGCATGCCCGTAGGCAAGCCGCACGTACCGTTCGTGACCATGAGGTTTTGCAAAAACTATTTGATGATATTGGACCACGATACATGGATAGAAACGGTGGGTATACGCGCATCGTCAAGTTGGGTTCGCGACTTGGCGATTGCGCGCAGATGGCATTTATTGAATTGGTATCGGATTGACTATTGTTGATTGTCGATTGACGATTGAACAATCGTCAATCAACAATCATTAATCATTTTGTTTCACCGCTGTCGTGATACATGCGTGCGCGGTTATACCGTAAGCTGAAGTTGTCGGTGAGTGAAACGAACATCTCTTCATCATCGGTGATTACGACGCCGCCCTCACCCGTGGAAATAATCTTGCTCAATTGCAGAATAAAACATCCGATGTTCCCATGCGTTCCCAGACGATTCCCGCCAAATCCGCTTCACCAACACGAGTTTTGCAGTTATGTTGGATATTTAATCCCTTCACTTCGTTCGAGGGCAGGCATTAAAACGAATGAATTCAGCTTGCTTCGCAGAGTTTATCCCGACGAAGACGGGGCTCACAACTTCGACTACCATCCCTTCACTTCGTTCAGGGGCATGCGTTAACTTTTATTGTAGTAACGAATTCATTCGTTAAGTGCAAAACTTGTATCACCAATCCGATACATAAATGTCTGTTCCTTTCAACTTATGCAAAGTTAGTCAAAAGGTAATTCGCACTCTGTTGATAACCTAACCTAGGTTGCAACTAGAGCCTTGGTTGAGCAGTCCCA
>SDBU01002543.1_pt1 | contig 24114 bp, 17 predicted proteins | sample 2277071 | NCBI WGS metagenome assembly SDBU01 (sample SAMN10397929, study PRJNA504765) | marine sediment metagenome | isolation source: marine sediment core GS08_GC12, 126 cmbsf | place: Arctic Ocean: Gakkel Ridge, Loki's castle | collected 2008
TTTTGTTGTATAACACTTTTTCCCCTTGTAATATATAAACTTGCCTTAACATATTCCACAACCTTTTTCAATCAAGAAACTGAATATAAAAAATTAAGTCTAAATTCGGTTTTTAAGAAAAATATAAATTTTATATATTTTTCTCTGATCTTTCAATCTAATTTAAAATATTTAAATTTTTAGAAATTAAAGAACGTAAGATATGAGGATTTGGATCGATTAAAGAATCAAGTTTCACTAATTTTAAAGAAATAAAAAAAAAATTATATCTTGACTTGATAAAATTACTCAAAATAAGATTTTCGCTGTTATAATTACTGGAATTCAAAAAAATGTTATGTTTTTTAATATAAAAAATTTATTCGGTTATAAAAAAGCGTTAATTTTTGTATCAAAAAAAAGATTCTGATTAATTATACTCAAACATTGGGTGGAGCGAAGATAAATTTGTTGTAAGCAACTTTAAAAGGAGGTATCAAAACAAAAGGAATAAATAGCCAAATTGTTATTAGTAATAAAAAACTTTATCCAAATAACAAGGGTAATAAAAATGATAAAAACAAAACGGTTATTTTCAACTGGTTTACTTTTAATTCTAACTATAAGCTCAATTTTGACTTTTCTTCCCTCTATTTTACCGAACTCAAGAATTATTAATGAAGATAATATTCCGTATAATAGAATCAGTTTTCCATCTCTCAGCAATGGCATTGGGGAAGACCCTTGGTGGAATGCTTCTTACCAATGGAGACAAGCCATTAATATCACAAATCTAGGAAATTATAATTTAACTGATAATTTCATTAGCATTGAATTCGATTATAGTAATCTACGAGATAATTATAATATGGATCCAGAGTTGTTCGATGTTAGAATTGTTGAAAACAGCACCGTTAGAAATTATTATATAAAAAAAGATTTTCCCACAACTGACCGGGTAACAATTTGGTTTGAAACAAATTCAAATGCAGGTGAATCTGAGTATGATACTTTTATATATTGGGGAAATTCGTCAATTAATTATCGTGGAATTAATCATGTTAATTTCGACCCATCTGGAACAAGTTGGTGGGGTTTTGAAGAAGGTTTAGGAAATCGTGGGTCGATTACTGTTGATTCCTTAAATTATGCTAACGCCACTCTTTGGAGCTCTACTAGTGGATATTACCCAAATTACGATTCGGATAGCGTTGTCGGATCTTATTCTCTCAATTTTGATGGAACTCGTGACTTTGTTTACATCAATGATGAATTACATTATACAGCTGCTAATGAAATTTCAGCATTAACAGTTAGCTGTTGGTTTAAAACTTCATTCTCAAGTGGAGGTAATTGGGATAATTGGGCATTTATTGATTTTGACAGATCAGAATATTTTAACTTTTTTATAACTGGAGATGGAAGAATAGGTTTTTCTAGCTCTGCCTCTGGATATAGTGGTCAAAACGATTTTTATGGGAGTATATCAGGATTAAATGACGGACAATGGCATTTTGCTGCTATTGTCTATGATGGTGTTGATAAAAGAATATATGTTGATGATTATCCTGTAGATATTTGGCAAGATGCCATGGGTGGAAGGGCTTTTGGTACTGGGACCTCTAGATGGGGGTTTATTGGTGATGGTTCAGAAGCAACCGCTGAGAATGGAGCTAGAAATAGTTTCTATTATTCAGGAAATTTGGATGAGGTTAGATATTTTGAATATCCCGTTGCTTCTGATGAAATAAATTGGTTAGCAAACTATTATCCCATTGAAACGAATTTATTGTTAGTAACCGAACGTGCAGCAACGGTTACAATAACGGTAAAGGATGTTGACGGAAGACGAGTTCCAGGTGCTGAAGTTTCTCTATGGAAAAATTCAACTGACATTTTAACTATCCAAGGCACTCCATATACTCAAAATACACTATTTGATGGAATTGTATCCTTTAATAATGTACCATTTGCAAGCTATAATATTACAGTTAATTATACATTAAATTCTGGGAAGTATGAAAACGTTGTTTATAATAGTAGTAATACAGCTGATGGTGAAGTAGAATTTAAAGGATTATTTGTTGATACAATCGTATACGTTGATCTCTGGACAATCGATTTTAGGGTTAATGATTGGGACGGAATTCCTCTTGATTATGGCTTTGTACAAGTTAATTATAGTAATGATGAATTGGAAAATCTTGCCCTTGATTCGAGTGGAGAGGCAACCTTCCGGTGGTTAGCGAGTTTAAATAGCTATAATTACTCAATTTACTATGATAATCTGGATTATGTAATTGAAAATCCTACTTTGTTAAATATTAGTACAATATCTCGTCAAGATCCAAAAACCACTTATTATGTTAATAGCACAAATATAGATGGGCAAGGAACACCTACTTATTCAGTAAATATGGATACATTTCTTGATGGTTCAGCTTATGCAAGTCCAGGGAATATTACTATAATTGATGCTAGCGCTGAACTCACGAAAATGAATAATTTAACTCAAGTAAGAGTTTGGTATTTAGACGCCACAGGTCATGTCTTTAAGGAATTAAGAAGTTATACTGGTTTATCAACTGACGACTCTTTTGAATATTATCCAGGAGAAGAAGAACCATACAATGTTTATGGCTTTAGAGTGGAGGTTGAGGGTGCAAACTCTAGTATTTGTAACGGTGTTATTGATATATCCTTGAGTTATGAGTATAACCAATACATACAGGTTAATATGTCAAAACTAGAAATAATAGTACTTGATAACACAGAAACAGTTCTTGTAGAAGGCATTAAAGTTAGACTGACTCTTAATGGCACTAATAATGTAATAACCGAGTTAAAAACAAATGAAAATGGTTCAGCTAAAGGTTTGATAAATAAGGAACTGACATTCTGGTATAAAACAAACGTCATATACAACATTACTTTGTGGATAGCAAGTGTTCGATACCCTTTCAAGATTAATTCATCTGACCAGTATTTTAATCCTTCTCCCCTCGCCCCAACCCAACAGAATTATAATTATACCTTAAAGGCCACATCTACGATGATTTTAGAGATAGCTTTAAATTTGCAAGATTATATTACCAAATTTCAGAATGGGAGCCTTAAAGCAAACACTTTAGTAAAATGGGGTGACAAAATGAGCTTTTCTATTAACTACACAACTTCGAATAATGGGGTCCCAGGGCCATGGACGGGGGATGACGGAACGGGAAGCACAGTAATATGTTCTATTAAAAGTACAATATTTGGAAATCCTGTATTATATCAAAAACCAATGAATTTCTTAGGAAATGGGAATTATTCATTAGAGGTAAATTCTAGTCAATTTTCCGCAGGAAATACTGGAAATTCCTATATAGTTGTTATATCGGGGGAAAAGTCAACATATAAAAAAGCAGAACAGACTACATTCGTAATAGCTATTGGTACGTTATCAACCGGAATAACTTTTCACAATTACACCACATTGAGTGAATTTTCTACAAATGAAGCTTCGGAATATTACAATGATCTCATTAACGTCTCAGTAAAATATTTTGACCTCAATTCAAATATTCCATTAATAGCAGAATTATTTACTTTTAGTTGGGATTACGGCTCAGGTTCTTTAAATCCAGACCCATTTAATCCGGGATACTATACTATTGAAATTGACACTTCAGATGCGACTAACACAGGAAAATACAGAATAGAAGTCACCGCAATACGTGAAAACTACACTAAAATTGAGGATTTTGGATTTGATCTCAATATTTTGTCAAGACCCACATCACTTAACGATTCAGATGGAGTCATTTATGTTTCTGAAAATATATTCATATTTGAGAAATTGAATTTTACATTTGAATACAAAGATGGAATAACTACTAATTTAATTTCCAATGCTGATGAAAAAAGTTATCTTTTACAAAAACTTGATGATGATGGGAACCCCTTAGCCGGAAGTACTGAAATAGGTTCATTAATAGAAGATGGAAATAATAGATATGTCCTTAATATTAATACGGAATTTCGCACAGTTGGAGAATATTCAATAGTTGTTACTTTTAATACACTTAACTATGAGCACAGAATTGCCATAATCTCTTTGAAGATTAATAAGAGAGTATTTATTGTTCAGTTGCCAGGAAAATTCCATAATTCTACAAAGATTGAAATAAATTCAGGAGCAGCTCTTAAGTTTACATTGACTCTAATGGATCCATATAATAATTCTGTTGCGGTACTCGGAGCCAATGTTTATCTAATTATTAAAAATAACAACATAACCTTTAGTGATAATAATGATGGAACTTATACAGTCAATATACCTAAAATTAAAGATGCTTTTTTCTTACCTGAAACATTTACAGCGATATTTACTGTTAACAAGCAATATTTTTCTAGCGAATCAATTACCATTACAATTGTAGTTAAAATGCATGCAACATTTGGCTTCCCTACTTTCTACCTTTTAATGATAATTGGTGCGATAGTAGCTGTGACTGCTAGTTTATTAATTTATAGAGTAGTTCAATTAGCTAAAATACCCACCTTTGTTAAAAAAGCGAGGAAAATGAAGAAAGAGATAAAAAGTAAAAAAAATATATCAGAATCACTTCTTTATCCATCCAAGGAAGAATATCTGACAAAACAGCTGGAGTCTAAATGGGAGATACTCGGATTATCCTTAGAAAAAATTCTAGGCACCGATCGTGACAAAAAAAAGAAATTATCCGAAACAACAGGAGAATTTAAAAACCTTAAAGGAGGTGAAATTTAGGTGCCAATTGGATTAGTTGTAATGAAGTGGGATGATAGGGCAGGCACAGAAATATTATCTAAATATCCTGAGGAAGTATTTTTAACTGAAAAAACACTAATGCAGGTTTATAGTACGCATGAATATAGCGGGGAATCAGGAATGATTAGTTTAATGATTGGATCCCTCAATATAGCGTCTTATTTCACTGGACCTGAGAATGGTTTTTATATCCTCCTCCTCTTAAATCTTGAAGACGATCCAGATGCTTATGAAGAGGGGCTGATTGATATTTCCAGAATCATATTACAAAATGTGGAGGAGGATGAATTTATCAAGTTGATTCCCTCACTATTTCGAAGATTATCAATGTATCCTAAACTTAATACCGAACAACGACTTGCACTAACATATCATGATGAGATAAAACGTATGATAATCAACCGGCTTAGAGATGAGGGGGTTGTATCTAAATCAGAATTGATGATTTGGTTAAAAGATAGGTATAAACAAGGATTTGTAGATGTAGATGGGGTTATAATGGAGCTTATTAAACGTGAAATTGTCAAAGAATCATCGGTAAAGGGTATGCCTTCAGAATTAATCTTCTTGATTAAAGATGTTGTTCTAATGCGAGTTCCACCTGTAAAATTTCTAAGTAATCCCACAGATCGAGGCCTACCTTCCCAATTTGTAGATAATTATAAAGCTGATGTTAAAAGTTATTTTCAGAATTATCGACCAACAGAGGGGGATAATCTTAGGGTGTTAGATATTCTCTCTAATCCACAAGTTTATGAAACTTTACGATTATTACGAACTGTTGTAGTATCAAGGAATGACTTGGAGAAACTCAGAAAAAAAGGAGTGGAAGATCTTGATGATGTCTTAAAGATGCTATGGGATACTCAAATAGTGCAGGTTTATCGAGATGAACGAGGTAAGGAATATTATGCTCTTCTTTCTGATTTTTACTTAGATCTGATTTTTCCAAAATATTTAATGAATGTAATAAAAACAACCTATGACCAAAAATCGAAGGCTGATCAAGTTTTAATTGAATATCTGACTGTACTAGAAAATACTTATTCAAATTTGAAATCACAAGCAAAAGCCAAATCTAAATCCTAAAAAAATTTTAAATTCTATTTATTTTTTCTTATCCAAATATTTTTGAACTGAATAGTATTAAAATTCCTTAGATCAATCAATAAAAATAAGTGAGTTTTAATGGAAAAAAGTTGTGAACAGTATTTAGATATTCCTGAAGCAATCGGTTTAGATGGTATAGATTTGGAAAAATATATTATAGCAAGTTATATTATTAAGCGCCCAAAAGGCCAGAATGTAAACTATTTATCACGATTTGCGGCAATTGAGCAATCCACTGGAACATGGGTTAGAGTACCAGCTGAAACAGCGGAAGTGAGAAAAAATCACGTTGCGAGAGTGCTTGGAGTTTATGAACTTCCAATGTATGAGTATATCATACCAAAAGAAATCAAGGAAAGAATATATTTTGTTCAAATTGGATTTCCTATTGTAAATATCAAAGGTATGGGTATACCTATGCTTCTTACTACAGTTATTGGAAATATAAGCATAACTCATGGATTAAAACTTGTAGATTTAGCATTTCCGAAAGCGTGGTTAGAAGATTTTAAAGGTCCTAAATTTGGAATAGATGGTATCAGAAATGTTTTAAAAATCCCCGAACGTCCTCTTTTAAATAACATGATAAAACCATGTACAGGGCATACTGCAGAAGTTGCGGCAGATTTAGCTTACCAAGCTGCTGTAGGTGGTTGTGATGTTGTTAAAGATGATGAATTAATATCTAATCCCTCTTTTAATCCTTTAGAAGAAAGAATTACAAAAGTTATGGAAGCTGTTGATAGAGCGGATTCAGAAAAGGGAGAAAAAACTTTATATACAATTAATATTACAACTAAATTCCCTGAAATGTTTGAATATGCGGATAAAATGATCGAAATGGGAGCAAATGCTTTAATGATTAATTATCTAACTACAGGCTTTGAAGCACTTAGGCAACTCGCAGAAGATCCTTCCATCAAGGTGCCAATATTAGGACATATGGACTTCGGAGGAACCTTTTTTGGTGGGATAAATACAGGAATGACGAGTATGTTAACTTTTGCAAAGCTACCAAGAATTTGTGGGGCTGATACAGTCGTTATTCCGGCACCATATGGTAAAGCTGAAATTTTAGATGAACGCTATGAACAAAATCTTAAAGCACTGAGATTTCCACTTCAGCATATTAAACCAACCCTTCCCATGCCAAGTGGGGGAATTACACCAGGTATGGTTGAAAAATGTATAAAAGAAGCAGGAAAAGATATACTTATTGGTAGCGGTGGAGGTATACATAGCCATCCTGATGGTCCTACAGCGGGTGCGAGAGCATTTAGACAAGCCATTGATGCTGTTTTGCAGGGGAAGAATGTTAAACAAGTTGCTAAAGAACAAAAAGAATTAGGGGTAGCTCTTGGAGTATGGGGGAGTGGGAAAACTAAATTGATAGAATAATTTCTTGTACGTAAAATAGGTACATAGCAAGTATTTCCTATTCTTATCTATTTTTTGTTTTAAATTGATATAGATTTACTTTATGTTAGAACGAATCTTAAGTATTTATAAACTGATTAACTAAACTTAAATGGAGGGAATTTTCGTCTCGTTTTCAGATCTTTTTGTAAACTTACTTTTAACTCGTTAAAAGGTTTAAGGTTCCCAGAAAAGGGTGAAGGCGTGACTTTACCAATTTTTGGATCTAGCAACTTCTCAACCAGCTCAATTTTTCCTAAGTTCCCCTCTGATAAAAGCGAAAGAAAGTAATCGTTTTCATATTTTTTAAATGTTAAAAATCGATACTTTTGAAATCCAAGTTTCACAGCAATCCAACGAGGGAAGGCTCCAGTATTTCCTTGTGTGTTTGCAGCAATTGCTTCAATCCTTGCGGTTAACATTGATTCTTTCATCTCTTTTTCTTCTTCAGGGCTTTCAACTTCTATTTGTAGTTCAACATTAAGTTCGTCGCCTAACAACAATGATATAACTCCAATTGACATAGAAGATAAGCCTAAATAGTCGATTCGAATGGTATCTTCAACGTAAGGTATTTCCACTTCTGAAAATACTTCTTGCATCTTACGATATTCAGTTAGTATAAATTTTGTACGCTTTTTGAATTTATTCTCAATCTGGTACATTTCAAATTTATCCAACTTATTAACATCCTTCCCTTTTAGCAATTCGAGATAATTACTTGATATTTGCTCCAGAAGCCATTTTCCCTTTTTATCCGGGAAAATACCATACACTAAATAGATTATGCCATCTTTCACATAGAACTGGCATTTTTCCTCAGTGTTATTTACCATGGATATTAGAAGCATTTTGTCAAGCACTCCTCCTAAAAGATCTGAAGCAATGAATTCTAAATTATTAGTTAATTCTAAAAAGTAGATATATGCCTTATTACTACAGTACAATTGAGTTCTTTCAATAGAGGTAATCCCCATTAATTTTATATATTCACCCTTTTTTAATTGAATTTTCTCACTTTCTAAGGAAATATCCGGTATTTTCTCTTTAGCTTTTACTTTTACTTTATTTCTTAGCTTTGCAGATATTGTTGCAGTCTTGGTTTCAAATTGCTTGGGAGTGGTCTTATATTTTTCTCCTTTGGCTAAATCAAACAAAACTGCGAGAAATTTACCACATTTTGGACAGAGTTGATCTTTAGGAAAAGGTTTTAATATATTATATCCACAATCACATTTTACCTCTGATTTTGTTTTATCTGTAGGAAAAAGTGTTATTTTTACCAACTCGCCTATAAATTACTCAATATAGAATTAATATTATCAGATTTTAATATTTTGATTTTTGAATTCTATAAATATTTGCTTGCAATTTTCGCAAATGTCGCTAAAAACTTGTTATTATCCTCTTTTGTACCTACTGTTACTCTTATGTAATGATAAAGACCAGGTTTACTAAAGTGACGCACGAGAATTTTGAATTCCTTCAAATCCCAAACAAATTTTAAAGTTTTAGTTTTATCTTCAAATTTCACGAATATAAAATTTGCATCTGAAGGTAAAACACTAATACCATTAAATTTATTTAACTCTTCTGTTAACCTCACTCTTTCTTCAATTATTTTCTTGTTTCTCTCAAAAATTTTATCTCTATGCTTTATACTTGAGATTGCAGCAACCTGTGCTATATAATTAGTGTTATACGGTAATTTTACTCTATTCAGTTCTTTAATGATTTCAGAATCGGCTAGTGCGTAACCAATTCTAAGGGATGCTAGAGAAAAACTTTTTGAAAAAGATCTATTTATTATTAAATTCTTAGCCTTCTTTAATAAGGATAAACAAGTTTGCCTGGAAAAATCCGCATAGGCCTCATCTACTACAACGATACCTGGAAAACTCCCACACAACTTCAGTATAGTCGCATTTCCATATGATTTACCGTTAGGGTTGTTAGGTGAATTTACAAACATTAGTTTACCTTTCGCAGTAAAAGTAGAATCAGGTATAGAAAAATCATCAGTTAACCTAATTTCTGTAATTTTAGCATTATAGAGTGAGGCGATTGTCTTGTAAAATCCATAGGAAGGATAAAAGATTACTACTTCATCTCCAGGATCGATAAATGTCTTGAATATAACATCAAAGATTTCATCAGACCCATTACCTATAAAAACAGAATTTCTATTTGTTAATGTATCCTTATCTCTAAGCAATACATTTAGGATTTCTTTTCTTAATTCAAATGAGGTAGGATCGGGATAAAGTCGGATTTTCTCATTTACAGCATTCTTAATATCATTGAGTATTTCTGGTATTGGGGGATAAGGATTTTCATTGGTGTTTAATTTTAACCACCCTTCTTCACTTGGTTGTTCTCCAGGTTCATACGCAGAATATGTTCTGAGGTTTTTTCTCAGTATTTCATTCAAATCCATTTTTTTACCCATTTTTATTTTTAAATAGAAGGATATCTGGTTGCTTTACCAAATAAAATTAATAATTAAAGTATTTTCTTCATAAAATTTAATCTTTATCTTTTAATCTTTCTTCAATGGATTTTTTATGAGCAAATAGGCCTTCACATTCTGCTAATTTAAAAGCACTCTCACTAAGTTTTTCTAAACCTATTTTATCACATTTTAACACATCCATAGTTTTTAAAAAATCGTAAAGGTTTAAGCCAGAATATATTTTTGCGCTCCCTCCTGTTGGTATGATGTGATTTGTTCCAGCAGAATAGTCACCTAATGGTACAGGAGAGTATGGACCTAAGAATACAGCTCCTGCATTGTTAATTCTTTTTAGAAGCTTGCTAGGGTTTTCAGTTAAGATTTCAAGATGTTCAGGGGCAATAAGATTGCTAATTCTTATACAATCTTCAATATTGTTTGCTTTGATTATGATTGAATTATTTTTTAAAGCCTGTTCAATTATGTCTTTTCGCCTTGATTCTGAAACATAAGAGTCTATTGAGTCTTTTATTTGGTTGATTAAAAATTGGGAATCAGACACTATAATTCCTATGTTATTGGGATCATGTTCAAGTTGAGAAATTAAATCAACAATTATGTAACGTGGATCAGATGATTTATCACAAATGATCAGAATCTCAGAAGGTCCTGCTGGCGCGTCAATTGCAATTATGTTTGATAAAAGTTGTTTAGCAGCATTTACCCATACACCACCTGGGCCAATGACTTTTAGAACTTGTGGAATTGTTTCAGTTCCGTAAGCCATAGCTGCTATCGCTTGTGCACCACCTACCTTAAATATTTTTTGTATTCCAAATTCATTTGCAGCAACAAGAATCTCTGGTGGAATTTTCTTATTTTTTTGAGGAGGAGTACACATAATGATTTCTTGAATACCTGCTACTTGTGCTGGGGCAGCTATCATCAACACAGTACTCGGGTATATTGCCAGGGTGCCCCCACCTGGTATGTATACACCTATTGATTCGATTGGTCGATAAACTTGACCTGCTATAACTCCTTTTTCAATTTCAATTGACCAATCTTCTCTCTTTTGGGCTGAATGAAATTTTAATAAATTTTTTTTCCCATATTTAATAGCTTTGAGCAAATCAGAATCAATTTTGTTATATGCTTCAGTAAATTCTTCTTTGGGAACTTTAATTTCTTTTTTACTTAATTCTATATTATCAAACGCTTTTGTAAATTTGAGAATTGCCTTATCGCCCTGTTCCCTTACTTCACTAATGATTTGGTTTACTTGAATTCTAATAGACTCTAATTGAGAATGTACACGAGGAATGTATTTAGATATCGTTTCCTCCTTTATTTGGGAGGATTTAACAATTTTTAGAGAACTCATAGTTTCAGACTAATTATTTTATCTCCTCAAGTGGTAAGATTTGACGGGGTTCGTGAACAACTAATCCTTGAGCATACTTTCTCAGAGTCGGAATTAACCCTAAAAAATCTTTTTTCTTAATTATTGTGTTTAAAGCATACCATCCTTCGTTTCCAGCCAGTTTTGATAATGTTGGGCGTTTTAAGGCTGGAAGCTCAATTAAAACCTTATTTAAATTCTCTTCTTGGATATTCATAAATATATGAAGTTTTTTTCGAGCTTCTATTACACCTTTTAATAGCACAAGGATATCTCTGATTTTTTCATGCTTCCATTCATCTTTTAAAGCAAGTTTATTTGCTAGTAAAACTGCTGTTGAAGTATCGATAACTTCTATAATTTTAAGGTTATTAGCTTTAATCGTTGATCCAGTGGATGTGTTATCTATTATAATATCCACTTCTTCCGGCGGTTTTGCTTCTGTGGCTCCAAATGATAAAAATATTTTAACTTTTTCATTTTCACCCCAGATTTTCCATGGGGTAATTACTAATGGTGTTTTTTCACCAAACAGTTTTTTATAGGTTTTATTATCTTTCAGGTAGTTAACAGACAAAGTTAAATACTCTGTTGAGACCCTTAATATTCTATCTTCATCATGAAATTTTTGGATAATATCATCTAAAGTCTTAATCTGATCCCATGTATTAGGGACACAGAGAACAATTGATACACCTCCTATTTCTAAATCCAATAAAATTTCAACATCGGCTTTAGTTTCCTTAACCCAATCCATTCCTGAGATCCCAAGATCAAAGTCATTTTCTCCTAAAAGATAATTAGGGATTTCTTGTGGCCTTAACAATTTAATATATATTTCTGGATCATCTACTGACGGTCGATAATCTCTTTTTGACACTGATTTTAATTTCAAACCTGCCCTTTCAAAGAAAGAAGCTACATCTTCTTGTAAACTTCCTTTAGGTATAGTTAATTTTAACACTTTATCATTCATTAAAAATCAATAAATAATGTAAATTTAATAAATTAATCATTCAAAAATTCGCAATCTTAGATCATTTAATGGATCGTTTTATGGTCACTTATTTTTCTATCAAGATAGCTTCGAAAACTCAATTTTTATATTTATTAACCCTATTTTATTAGTAGTATTAAAATCAGAATTTTGAAAAATCATTTAGAGAAACAGAACGATGACAAACTTTGCGTTAATGTTTAATGTCCTCGAAGGGGGGATCGTCGATCCTATAAAATGGAGTAAGGATAATTTCCTGCCTAATACATCAATAATTGTATTAGATGAAGATTCTGAATGTGTTTATTTATGGCATGGAGTACAACAAGGATTAGTTGCTAGAAGAACGGCTCTCAGACAAGCTGATTCAATTAAAGGGCATGGATATACCATAGGTAGGAGCATTATTGGTCGTGATATCAAAAGTATAAAGGAAATCGATGCAAGAAAGGTTGGCAAAGTTCCAATTGACACAGAGTTGAACCAAAGTCTTCAAGATCTTTTAGATAAAAAATTTACAGAATTAGATAATTTTACAGTGACCTTTCAAGCTGTAGCAGTTAAACCAGGTTTTGAAAAAACAAAAGTAAAACCCAAACCGAAAGTGGAAGTTAAATCACAGCCTGCTCCGACCCCAAAACCAATAATAGCGCCAAGTACAACTTCAAGCGTAAAATCCTCAAATGTAGCTTCAGAGTATGAGGATACTGGTCTTCTACCGTCTATAAAGCAAACAACAACCCCTAGTCCCGCTATTGAAGTATCTAAATTGGGTTTAGAAACTAACGCGAAGGTATCATTCGTGTTTAGCGCCATTTTAGAGCATTTTAGCGACATTTGGATTTCAAAGAAACAAGATGGAAGTTACTCTGTTGAAGAAATGGATGGACCGATCTGTGCTTTTCACTTGAAAGCCGGGAGTAGTATTAGTTTTACTGTAGATTCATTTTCAAGGATTGATCCCAAAATAAAGACAGCAATTCAAAAGAAGTTTATAGAACTTTCTAAGTTAATTTAATAATTTTTTATAATATTTTTTTAATCTATTCTTTTTTATTATTATTAAGAATTTATAAGAGAATTTTGTCTTAAATTCAAAAACATTCTTTGGAATAATTGTGAAATTCAATAAATTATCCCAGTTGTTTTCAGATCTTGAAAGCACTACAAAAAGACTTGAGATGATTGATTTATTATCAAATTTTTTTGAAGAACTCAAGGAAGAGGGAGATTACCGAGACATGAATAAAATTATTTATCTTTTGCAGGGACAACTAACACCTAACATCAAACAGTTTCCCAAAATGGGGTTAGCTGAAAAGATGATAATCGAAGCTTTATCTTTACACTCAGGAATAAATAGTAAACGCATTAAAGAAATTTTGATTAAACAAGGGGATATTGGTGGTACTGCTGAATTTATTCTATCAAGAAAAAAGAAGCAAAAATCATTATTTGACTATAACAAAGTTGATGAAATCTCAGGGCCCTCTTTAGAAATTCTTGAATTATATTCTGAATTGAAGAAAATAGCCCTTACAGAAGGAGTTGGTTCACATGATACAAAACTTGGTATATTACGAGGATTAATTAGTAAATGCTCCCCTTTAGAAACAAAATATTTATTACGTATTATTACATCCACATTAAGGGTAGGTGTCCAATCAACAACTATAATTGAAGGATTGGCTCTAGCGTTCACGGGTAGAAGAGATAATAAAGATATTATTGAAAGAGCTTATTCATTATATCCTGATTTAGGTGAAATCTCAAGAATCTTAGCGGAACAAGGTTTAATAGAAGTAAAGAAGATAGATATAGAATATGGAATACCTATTCTTAGCATGCTTGCTTCAAGAGAGATTTATACAGAGTTCACTAATAGATTGGGTGTTCCTTTTGTAGCTGAGTATAAATTAGATGGGGAGAGACTACAAATCCACAAAATAGGTGATAATATAACTTTGTTTTCGAGACGTTTACTTAATATTTCCAAACAATATCCTGATGTTTGCAAGACTATCAGAGAGAGTGTTAAAGCAAACAAGGTGATATTTGAAGGAGAAGTTGTTGCAATGGATCATTTTTATGAAAAAATGCTTCCATTTCAGGTTTTAAGTAAAAGACGACGAAAATTTGATGTTGAGGATATTTCAAAAGAAATTCCAGTCTGTCTTTTTGTTTTTGATCTTTTAAAATTTGGTGAAGAATCATTTGTGGATAAGTCTTTGTCATTTCGACGTAAAAAACTGGAGGAAATTATTGATGAAAGAGATGAGTTGCGTTTAGTTAAATCGGTTTTGATTAATTCTACTGAGGAACTACTGAGCTTTTTTAATACTGCAAGAAAAGAGGGGAATGAGGGCATTATGGCAAAGTCTATTCAAGAGAATTCGATATACCAAGCAGGAAATCGCGGTTTTTCATGGTTAAAATTAAAAAGTCTAGAAGGAGGAAAATTAAAGGATTCAGTAGATCTTGTTTTAGTGGGGGCATTTTATGGAAAAGGTCGAAGGACGGGTGTATTAGGGACATACATTGGTGCAGTTTATGACCAAAAAATAGGTAAATTTGTAGCATTTACTAGATTCTTTTCAGGATTAACTGATGAGTTGTCAGAATCTTTATCTAGAGAAACTGCCAAATTTAAAGTTGAAAAAAAACCTAATACTGTTATTTGTGAAGATACACCGGATATATGGTTTAAACCTGAATTAGTAATTGAGATAACTGGTGATGAATTAACAAAAAGTGACAAATTTGCGAGCTTAGGCTATTCAATGCGGTTCCCTGTATTCCAGAGAATCCGTCAAGATAAAGGACCAAAAGACATTACAACCGTCCAAGAAATAAAAGAGTTATATGAAACTCAATAAAATTTCACTTTAAATCAATTTGGTTAATTTTTCAATATTCATTTTATCTACTTTACCCGATTCTCTTTTATTTTCCTGAATTTATTATTTTATCAAAGTTTAATGATAAGCCCAGTTCTTCTTTCCATTTCTTTTAAAAATGGGGGTGAATCTTCAAATTTATTGAAATTTAGATCTAAAATTTTAAGAGAGGAAAGCGCACTTATTGATTTAGGTAATTTCTCAATTAAATTACCCCAAAGGTTCAATTCTTCTAGAGATGATAATTTTCCTATCCAATCGGGAAGTGAGGTGAAGTTATTCCAACTTAGGTTTAATACTTTAAGTGATTTAAGGTTCTTGAATGTAGATGGAAGATTTTCAATTTCGTTATTTCTTAAGTTTAACTTTTCCAAGGATGTGAGAAAACCCAAAGATTCGGGGATTTTAGATAGTTTATTATCATATAAATCTAATCGTTTAAGTGAAGGATATGAACCAAACCATTCGGGTAATTCAATTAATTTATTCCCACCTAAACCTAATTTTTCTAAAGATGAAAGCGCTTCAAGGCTTTTAGGAATAAAGTGCAAATTATTCCAACCAAGTTCTAATTCCAATAGTGACTTGTTTAGATTAATATCAAGAGAACTGAATTTGTTTCCATGCAAATCTAGTATTTTTAGTGATGAAATTGAGTTTAAAGATCTGGGGAGATTTGATAAAACATTATTTCTTAAATTTAACTTTTCTAAGGAAGTGAGAAATCCTAAAGATTCTGGGAGATTTCTTAATCTATTTGATTTTAAATTTAATGAATTAATTAAAGTGAAGCTAGAAAAGTCAGAGAGCTTCTCAATTTTATTATAACTTAAATCTAGATTTTTTATTGAGTTAGGTATATTTCCAGGAATCTTAGTCAGATGATTAAAACGCAGATCACATTTTGTTAGATGTTGTAAGGAAAAAATTGATTCGAGAAACCATTCTAATTTATTTTGACTTGAGCTATACCTTTCGATATTTGATAGATCTAATTCTGAAATCAATCCAAAAGTATCTATTTTAAATTTAAAATAGCCAAATGTGATTTTCAGAAAAGAAATTACAAAATAATTTAATAAAACTTCTGCTAATTCCTTGCTTGAGTAATTTTTTATCTTTTTTTTTTTAAAGAGTGCTTTTAGAATTTTACCATACTCTTTTTTAGTTAGATTTCTTAATTTCGCAATTAATACCTCTTTAGATTCCCTTGTATTAATTTCACCGATAGTTGAAATAACTGTAATTAAACATTTTAATGAGGTTTCATGTTCTAAAGCCCATACCATGGGAACGAGAGCTTTTTCCAAGTAATTATTCTTTAATATTATGGTAGTTAAAATTCTAACATCCTCGTTTAGATCAGAGATTAATAGATTCTCTAAGTGTTTGAAGGTTTTATCATCATCAGCTTGAATTTTGTCTAAAATTTTAAGGCTTTCTAGGCGGGTATCAATTTTTTCAGCATCATCGATGAGGATTAACAGGAGTTGAACTGCAAATTTTTTGTCTAAATCTTTATTCACATAATCTTTATAAATAGCTCTTGGTGTTAAAGGCATGGATTTATGTTTTTAAATTAGTTATTTTGCTTAAATTCTTTCAATTACCATCCCCCCTAATACTATAACTCCTCCTGAGGAATTATATATTTTTTCAGCTTTTTTTAATTTCGATTGACTTGGTGAATATATTCTAAAAATTAAATCCCCTTCCTTTATCCGGGCCCCCTGTTTTTTGATTATTTCAACCCCAGCACTTTTTAAATGAGGACAACCTGCTGTTTTTGCAATTTGGTTAATAATAGAGTTTTTTACTTCAGTTATATGCCCAGATTTGTTAGCATAAAACTCTTTAACATACGGACCAATCAAAATGTCTTCAGGAGTTATTGATGGATCTCCTCCTTGAATTGAAATAATTTTTTTCATCTTTTCATAAGCTTTACCAGTTCTCAATATTTCTTTAGCTAATTTTTGTCCCATTCCTTTTTGAGCTTTCCCACCCATTTCAAGTAACATCCCAGCTAGATCAGTCGATTTCTCTATTAACGAATTAGGGCCAGCAGAATAATTTCGCAACAGAGTAAGAGCTTCTCTTGCTTCGAGAGCCGGTCCAATTGCATGACCAATTGGTTGGTGTGCCAATGTTAAAGCGCATTCTGCTTCGATTCCTACATTTGCTGCAATTTCTTTAAAAAGATAAGCAAACTGCTTTCCACTGTCAATGTTAGGGAATTTAGTACCTGGACCAACAGGAATATCAAGAATTAATGTTTTAACACCTAGTGAAAGTTTTTTTGTTAGAATTGATGGAATCATAAGACCAACAGGATCCATATGCAGAGGTCGTTCAATCTCAATTAATACATTGTCTGCTGGAGCTGTTGCAAGAGCACCTCCCCAAATAATACAAGCTTTTTCTTTTGAAATTATTGCATTTAATTCTTCAGGACTAAAAGAAACTGGTGCTAAAACCTCCATTGAATCTGCTGTACCTGATGGAGAAGTTATAGCTCTTGTTGAGGATTTGGGAATGGTTAAACCTGCTGCTGCTACAATTGGGACAATAATAAGAGATACTTTATTTCCTGGAACGCCTCCTTTCAGTAAAATTTACGAAGTGTATATTCTTGTACTGTGCTTATCATAGACGTCCATTCCGAAATAGAAGATTTTTCCACTTCTAGTTTCTACTAGAGTTAATGCGGTCATCTCTTCATTATCCATCCCGTTTATTGAAACTCCTGTGATAAATGCTGCTAAGTCTATTCTTGATAAAGAACCTGATACTGCATCAGAGATAATACTATTTATCTCTTCACTTGATAACTTTTGACCTTTGATTTTTTTCTGAATAAATTTGAATGAATCGGGGGGATCTGCTGCTTTCACAGAAACCTCTAATTCGTTTTTCAAATTTTTTTTTTCTCTTATGATATCTAAGAAGATTCCAATCTCACCGGGTTTCACAACTGTATTTGAATAATCTATTTGTATAATAGCTGTCCAAAATTTATCTTCTAAGGAATTTGATTTAACATTCTTAACAACTATACGTTCTCCTGCTTTTTGACCTAATTCTAAAGCATCCTTAACATTTAACACAACAGCTTTTGTATTTCCCGTTTCAAAATTTATTTCCTTAACTTTTAATTTCATTGATAGAAAATTATTATTTTATTTTATATTGCATAAAAGCATTAGATTAAAAAAAATTAATTATACCTTTAAGATCTGGTCTATAATTTTTTCACCTGTATCATAACAGTGTTATAATTATCAATTTGAATAATAGTTGTAGTTATTAATATTCTTGAATATTTCTTATTTTGGAACACGAATACATATTTTAATGCTCCAAAAATTTTATTTCTTATAGTAGGAAATAAAAACAAAAATAAACCAAATAATATTAATTTAGAAATAACAGATTGAAAGATTAAGTTAGTGATATGAATAAATTTGAAAAAGCGCAAAAAATTTTAGAAGAATTAGGCGCAGATGGTTGGTTAATAATATGGAGTAATGAAGGTAGTGATGTAAATTCTCGATTTTTACTGGGAGTTGAATCTCATGCTCGACATTATATCTACATAGCAACTAACGGCAAAAATAAAATTATTGCATCTAGAATGGAAGCACCAATGATAGAAAAATCGTTAAAAAATAGGGGGATTAATGCTAAAATTGTGTCTTATTCTTCATCCAAGGAATTATCATCAAAATTAAGAGATCTAATTAATAAAAAAAGGATTGCGCTCAATTATGGGGAGGATATCTTTAGCCAATATGGAACCTCTTATGCTGATTATCTTAGAGTAGGTGATTATTTTTCTATTAAAAAATTAGCCCCTGAATCAGAATTTTTCTCAGCAGCACCAATTATAAAAGAATTAAGAAGTGTTAAGTCCCAAGAAGAACTAAAGGATCTTCGCAATGTCTGTAAAGCAACAATTGAAATATTAGAAACTCTCCCAGATATCATTAAAACTGGGATGACCGAAAGAGAAATTAAAGCTGAAATTGAGTATCAGTACATGAAACTGGGAAATCCCTCATTTCCAGCAATTGTAGCTACTGGAGCCAATTCAGCTGATCCACACCATAATTCCTCTATAAAAAAAATTGAAACAGGTGTTTTATTAATAGATACTGGACTGCAGATAGACGAGATGTGTTCCGATATTACATGGACTTTATGGGTTGGAAAGACACCATCTGAAGAATTTCTTAAAGCTTACAACGCGCTATATGAATCAAAGGAGATAGCAAATAAGTTTTTCATTGAAAATACCCCAAATAACATTCCCGGTATCAAATGCCGTGAAAACCTTACTAAAAGGGGATTCGATCATGAAAAATTATTTTTTCACGGTTTTGGCCATTCTCTTGGATTTGAAACTCATGATATTGGTCCTAGAATTAGTTGGAAAATAGCAGAGGAATATAAACTTAAAGAAAATATGGTTTATACCAATGAGCCGGGTTTATATTGGCCTGGTAAATGGGGTGTCAGACTAGAGGACGATGTTATTATAGGGAAAGATAAATGTGAGAAAGTAACTTATAATCCTAAAGAACCTTTAATCATTTAATTTATCCTCACAATTTACAATTTTATGGGTAATGGAAATTCTTTAACTTCTTCAATAGTATTTTGATCCGGATCATTAAATTTACTCGTAATTTTTATTATATAATCTCCCGCTTCAGCAGGCTTAAGGTTTATTTCCCAATTGATACGTTCATAAGGTTTCAGAGAGTAGATCTGCTTTTTTAAAGTTCCCCTCATAAGTTTAATCTGTTCCGGAAAGTAAACTTCTATATTGAGGTTTAAAGCTTCCCCTTCACTTTTATTTTCTATTAGAATTTCAAGAGGAAATGTTTGATCAATAAGTGGTGGTCTTAAAGTCTTAATAGATATATCTAAAGAAGGAGGAGGAGATATCAAATTAGGTTTTAGTTGTTGAGAAATTTCATAATAAAATGTAAGACTACTATTTAATTCGCCAGATAACATAATCGGACCAATTTTGGTATTCTCCATTTGAAAGTGAGATTTTATCAAGAGGTCAATATTCTTATTTTTTCCTATAACTATTATTTGTGGAATTTCAGGTTTTTTCTGCAAGGTTAAATTCTCTGACAATGTAACTCTAACTTTAGTAATCTTTAATTCATTTAACTTATAATTATAAAATTTTTGATTAGAAATTTCTAATAGAGGTCTAGAATCGATAACTAAAGTTAAATTAATGATTTCATTAGTAGTGTACACGTTCTTATCAAATTTTAATTCCGTTATTAAGGAAGAAATTGTTTTTGCAATAACTAATGCCTGTTTTCCCAGGGATATTTCAGCTTCACGTAATTTTAAATTATCAAAATCTTTTCTAATCCTTTCGACATATTTTTCATTTTTTTCTTTTGTTACCATAGTTAGATTAGAAACAAGCCGAATTAAGGGACTTTCTTTAAAATAAGTATCGTCTACCGATTTTTTTATCTTTTTCACTAGTTTTAATCCTTCCTTTTGCTCCCCCTTTATGAAAAGACAAAGATATGATAAACTGGAGAATAATACAAATTTTTGATTTCGATATGATGTGCTTCTTAACTTAGAAATATAATTAATTGCTTCTCTGTAAAAATCACTTGCTTTTAATATTTGATCATTGAATAGAGATGCATTTCCAGCTTTTCTATAAAACTCTAACCCAATTAGAAATTTTTCCTCTTTAATAGAACATCTCGCTGCACTAAAATAACAATCCCTTGCAAGGTCATAATTCCCTAATTTTAAATAGGAATCTCCGACTGAATCAAAAATCTTTGCAGCTCTTTTGTTTTGTAAAGCTTTTGAAAGTTTCTCAGCTTTCATGCGCTGTTTTTCAATGTCTTTAACCATTCTAAATCACTAAGATATTTGTATAACTGTATTAATTTATTGTAAAATTAAAAATTAAGCAAAGAATTTGCCTGAAAAAATAGAATTGTGTTTAATTTTGAGAACTATAATACTGATAAATAAAAGTAGAACTAATTCAGAATTTTAAATTGAGAACATACCGAAACCATTACATGGTTGGTCATCTTATGACTAACATTTACTCACAAGATTCATTCATTCGGTTTAGGTGGAATTTTTTTTTGAATCCTTGGATTTTTTTTCAGATTTAATTGATTGTTTAATGGGATTGCTACCTAAGTTTTCAATTAATTCAAATTTTTCGTTAGAAATATCATCTGCTGTGAAATCGAATATAGAGCAAATTTCTTGAAATTCGGGGGTTACCATTTGAGAAATTTTATTTGTAATAATTTGAAGTTTAATTCTGTCAAGTAATGTTCTAAAATATACAGTTTTGAATCCGGAAGGAAAATTTTTATTTAATCTGCTAATTTTTTTGTATGAAATATTTTTTGCGTGTAGCATTATTTTATTATCCTTATCTTGTTTCATTCAAAATTAAAAAAAATAAAAAAATTTAGAAAAATTGGTTAGGTATTTTTTTAACTTGAAACTCTTAATTTAAGATTAAATGTTAAGTTTTTTGTAGGAAACGAAAAAATAAAAATTTTTCTCCTTGTAATCATTCTGGGAATAGTAGGTATTGTAAAGGACACTTCCAAAGGATTGGCTGTCGGAGGTATTATCTTCGGAATAACTGCTATTGTCTTATCTGTGATACTTGGGGATCTCTGGCAACAGATTCTAAATTTTTAAATTCTTTTTTTTTACCTAATTTCAGAATAGAATAATAAATAGGAATTATTAATCTCATATCAAGCCCCCATGTAATCCATTATAGAAGGCTGGTTATCCATCACCATTTTAGAAAGCTTCTTAATATCGTAATTCATACATATATATTCTCTCGATTTGTGAGGGTTTTGAGCATTTGTACTATACTGTACTTCAATTTCCTTTATCTTCCACCTTGCTTCTTTGAGAGAGTCTATGTAAAAACCACATTTACCACCAATACTAAGCATACAATTGAATGGGGTTTCCTGAACCATTTCTATTAAGTCATAATGGTCATCAGGTAAAAAATCATTTCCATAATAAATCTCGGTACCAGGGAAAGGAGGATCTGCATATACAAAACATTCTTGAGTTAATCCTTTTCTCTTAAAGAAAGCCCTAAAAAATAGTTTATAAGCCTTCCTGAAATCATAATTTGTGATATTAACATATCTTAACCGTCTAATTGCTCCAGGATCAATAGGTGTTAATAGACCACAATCATTATTCGTGTAAGGTCTACTGACTTTAGGGTTAATCCCCTTATAATTTTTCTTTCTCACACCTCTGGGGATAATGCCCCTATAATGTGCTTTTGCTTTAGCAACACTATCTTTCTTACAGCTTGTTGGTAATGTAACCCCTCTATAACTATTAGCCTCACTACCAAAACTAAGCTTATTTATATAGTAAAAGAACACAGCTCTTTCAATATCATCTTTCGGTTCTAATTTACCGTCAACAATATCATTATAGACCTGCTGACTTACTAATCCAAAAAGACCTTTTTTTTTTTCATCAAATTCTTTTGGATGGAATGTCATTACTTCAAAATAATTAATTATATCACTGTTTTTATCATTAAATAACTCATATTGGCATCTGGGTTTATTTAGTTCATACCAACCAGCACCAAGAAACATCGATAAGAAGAATTCATGCTTTGGTGTATAATTATCTAATAACTTCCTTGTTCTAAAATTCCCCCCAATCTGCTTAATACCGGGCTTAATCATTTTCTCCCTGAAAGTTCACTATAATAAAAACTTTAAAACAAATGATATAAATTCCAATTTTTTTTGGTATCAATAGTATCTAGTTCTTCTATCCTTTAATCAGGGATTTTCATTTAGGTAATTAAGGAAGAACATACCATTTTATTATATTTTGAACAGAATCCCTACACCTTGCTACAAGCGTTCATATAATAGACTCTAAAACATGTTAATAACCTTCCACGTTTAAGGAAAAATAGGATAGATTCGAAACCGACTCAAATCCTTCACTGACCTTGAATATAATTCGGTTAAAGAAAAGCAAAAATAATGAAAACCTCAACTATTTAGGGTGAAATCTCTAATATCTAAATATTGTACGAAACAAATAAAGAAGGTTTAAAGAAATGGTTTTAGTTTTCATTGACGAATCTGGAAACCCAAGTTTTTCAGATAACGAGGAACTCTTTGTTCTAACTGCAATCTTAATAAAGGAAGAGGATTATAAGGATATTGACTTACAAGTATCGAATTTTAGAGAAGAATTGTCTTATGAGTATAATATCCCATTCAACTTCGAGATCCATATTAGATCACTTTTAGGAAACGTTAAAAAAAAAGACAACCTTTCTGACTTTAAGAAGATCTCATACGAAGAAAGACGTGAAATATTCCAAAAAATATACGAGCTTTGCAAAGAACTAAACTTTAGGACAATTTCTGTAGCAATACTCAAAAACGAGCTAAGAATAAAGAAAAATGTTAGATTCTGGGCAAATGTGATGTTACTTGAAAGAATACAAATGTTCACTGAGGATCTATCAGGACATCATGCAATTCTCTTTATGGATCATGAAAACACAGAATGGAATGAAAAAAAAATTGGGATACTAAAAGGTGCAATATATTATCCAGAAAACCATCCCAGTTATATAAAAATAGATAGAATAATTCCGACGATATATTTTCAAGACTCTACTATAAGCATGGGGATTCAAATCGCTGATGCTTTATGTTATTGCATTAGGAGATGGCTAAGGTATACTATTTACAACAAAAAGGGAGAAATTGACAAAATAAATATCAAATCGTTTGAATTAATTAAAGAAAAATTTCATAAATATCCTGATTGTATTCAAAAAGGATTAAAAATATTTCCATCAAAATGTTTAGATAAAATCAGAAAAAGTTTAAGATGAGCGGAGGATTAGAAAATCCTCCTTCATTTCCCCCACTCGTCAGAGGTAAGTGGTTAATAAACCACATCTCTCCCGTTAACTTCAAGTTAAATAAAACAATTAGAAAATATAAATGTTTTGAC
>SDBU01002544.1_pt1 | contig 24113 bp, 23 predicted proteins | sample 2277071 | NCBI WGS metagenome assembly SDBU01 (sample SAMN10397929, study PRJNA504765) | marine sediment metagenome | isolation source: marine sediment core GS08_GC12, 126 cmbsf | place: Arctic Ocean: Gakkel Ridge, Loki's castle | collected 2008
GAAGAGGTTACAGATGAGGAAGATGCAGCTGAAGCTGTTGAAGAAGAAACAGAGGATGCCGCTACTGAAGCAGCAGAAGATGAAGTGGCTGAAGAGGTTGCAGATGAGGATGATGTGCCTGAAGCTGTTGAAGAAGAATTAGAGGAATCTCCAGAAATTCAAGAAGAAGAGGACTCTCAGGAGATTGCTGACACTGAGGATTCAGAAATTGAATCTGATGCTGACGATAGTGATGCAGAAGAAGCAGAAACAGCTAGCGATGAATCTGAAGAGTAATTCCTTACGTCATATGAGAGCCGGGGCGGTTTCTTTTTCCGCCCCTTTGTCTCTCAATCCTCAGATGATTCAAAATCAGAGTCTTCATCTGATTCCAAATCGATGATTGTTGCACTCCTATTGATTGTGATACTTGTTGCATCATTTTAGTGCAAATGAGTCCGATTCAAAACATTCAAGTTATGCTTTGAAACGGCAACACATGCAAGAGATAATAATTTCTCGGAGATATACAAAATGGTCGAGCATATTGCTGTGATTGGATGCGGAGCCGCTGGAGCAACAGCTGCACTGCAAGCACGGAAGTTCAATCGAAAGGTTGAGATTTCACTTTACAATACCGAAAAGTACTCTCAGTACTCTAGATGTGGACTACCCTATACGATTTCTGGAAAAGTAAAAGCATTCGATGATCTCGTTCTAATGCCACCAGATAGCTGGGCAGGACTAAAAATCGATGCTAAGCTTGGTGTAACTGTTACCGATATTGATCACGACTCCCGTGAGCTGACATATAGTGGAGTCGGAGGCGAGGGTAAGCAAAAATACGATGCTCTCATCTTTGCCACAGGTGGTAAGAATGCAGATCCACCAATCAAGGGTCTCGACAAGAAAAGAGTCTACGGACTACGTACACTTGATGATGCCAAGGAGCTTGCTCTTGAAGCTGATAAGGCGAAGAAGGCAGTTATAATCGGTGGTGGGCTTATTGGGATGGAAACTGCGGAGGCATTTCATGAACGCGGTCTAAATGTCACAGTTGTAGAATTCCTTCCACATGTTCTTCTAGCAATGGTTGATCCTGATATGGCTGCAATTGTTGAAGAGCACTGTCGAGAACACGGTCTGACAATTCTCAACAATACTGCTGCTCAAGAAATAACCGGCGGTGATTCAACCAAAGGGGTTATTGTCAAGGACCGGGTTTCTGAAGAGGAAACCGAGATTCCTGCAGATTTTGTAGTTGTTGCAACTGGTGCTCGGTCTGTCACAAGCCTCGCAGAGAAAATTGGAGTGGAGATAGGTAAGACCCGAGGTATCAAGACCGATGAAAGAATGTTGACTAACCTCCCAGATGTTTATGCTGTCGGTGATTGTGCAGAAGGCACAGAATTCATCACAGGAAAACCCATGACTGGAGGACTTGGCACTATTGCAGTTCGTCAAGCTCGAGTTGCAGGAATCAACGCAGCTGGTGGCGATGTTCGATTCCCTGGAATTATTGGTGCAAAGGTAACAAAGCTATTTGGTCTCGAGATAGCAAGTACTGGTCTTACAGATGACCTTGCAAAACGCTTTGAGGTACCTGTTGTAAAAGGTTCAATAAAGGGAAGCACGAAACCTCATTATTACACCGGTGCAAAGGACCTCAAGGTTAAGACATACTACAACAAGCAGACCGGCAAGTTAGTTGGTGGTCAGTTAGTAGGTCTGGAGGATGCTGCAATGCGCCTCAATGTCATAACCATGGGTATTCAAAATAATATTGATGCAAAGGAGTTCTTCGATTTTGAGAATTGTTATGCTCCAGCAATCTGTGATACATGGGATCCCCTAGTACAATCTGCAGATGCTGCTCGTAGAAGACTGAAAATCTAACTGGGAATGACTGATTATTTCCCAGATATGATTGATATATTGTTGAGTGCATACTGGAATGAGCTCACCTGAGTTGGTGAGCTCGCCACAAGCATAATCTTGTCAAGAAGAGTTTCTTCTTTTGAGTAGTCATTGATAGCCTTGATTATTTCCTCTGCAATTTCCCAACTAGGTAGTCTAGAAACCTCAAGTCCCATTGTGAAAAATCCGATTTTAGTTGCTTCAATCTTTTCTGCTGAATTTAACGCTTCAATTGTGGAATTGTATATTGCCTCTCTTCGGTCAGGATTATCCATTGAGATTGCTGGCCAGAGGATTACATTATCTGCATTGCTAGCTTCCTTTATTGTGATTCCAAATCCTCCAATCGCGCCGTCACCGTCTATTACTCCTCCAGGTGAAATTCCTAGAGGAATATCTTGAGATTTCACCACTAGATCAAGATCCGAATCATCAAAACGACCTAGTATGACAGAAACATCAATGCTCCCAATAGAATGTTGATCCAATATCATTACTCCTGAATTTCATCAAATGATTTGCAATAGCAATCACATACATACTTGTTAAGGCCTACAAGCGTTATTTCTTTTACTGATTTCGACGAACGAGCATAATGACAGACACCAGTGACTATTGCCTTGGCTGAGTCGTATTCTGAAAGACCTCCCACTCCTGCACCGATTGCTGGAAATGCCACTGATTTCAGATTATGTTGGGAGGCAATATTCAATGCATTCTGTACTGATGAAACTACTTTCCAATGAGTTGCTTTTCCTCCTGGCGGCATCCCTGCACAATGGATTACATACTTGGCTGGAAGATTGCCCCCAGTAGTTATGACCGATTCTCCTGGTCTTATAGGTCCGAGGGATATTGCTTCATTTTCTATCTTAATACCACCTTTTGCTTTAATGGCTCCTGCCACTCCAGAACCCATCCATAGATCCGAGTTGGCTGCATTGGCAATTGCATCGACTGCGAGTTCAGTAATGTCTCCGATATATGTTCGAACTATGACATCACCTAATTTTCTCTCCATTTTCCTCTCTCCACATAAGAAAATACACTAAACATAGCAATCATTTCCGAATAAGTTTGTCGTCCCACAACCGTTTCCCGAAACTTAGACATTCCTGGACGAATCCGGGATGATGTTCGGTTCCTGTTTCATCGAGGATGCTCTCTGCAGATTCTGAGAATCCACTAAGAGTCTTACTTCCTCTCCGCAAGCGTTTAGAGTCTCCGGCAAACTGACGGCGACCAGATTCAGTGCAGCATTGAGATCCCTGTCGATTTCAAGCCCACACTGTTCACATTCATACTCCCTTTCCGAAAGGGATAGTTCCTTCTTCCTGTGCCCGCAACGTGAACACATCTTCGATGAAGGAAAGGTCCTTGAAACGATTACAAGCTCAGAGCCATACCACTGGCACTTGTACTCCAGTTGTCGTCTGAACTCATAAAATCCCACATCAGCTATGACTCTTGCAAGCCTTCGGTTCTTCATCATCCCGGACACTAGCAGGTCCTCGATTACTACCTTACCGTGGCTCTTGGCAAGGTAGGTCGTCACCTTGTGCAGTGTGTCCTGTCGAACATTGAAGACTCTCAGGTACATTTTTGCAAGTCTGAGCTTGGCTTTCTGTCTGTTATTACTCCCCTTCTCCTTTCGTGATAGAGCCCTATGTAGTTGTCTCAGTTTCCTCAATCGTTTTCCTATAGCCCGTGGGTTTACAAAGGTGGTCCCATCAGAGAGTGTGGCCAAGGTCTTCACTCCCAGGTCCACTCCCACTGGTGCTCCTCTTACAAGCTGTGGGTCAAGGATGTTTTCCTCCACAGTGACTGAAACGAACCACCTGTTGGCCTGTCGTCGCACAGTGACTGAAAGGATTCTTCCATTGTAGTAGCTCTCCTTCTTCTCCTTGATCCGGACCTTTCCTATCCGTGGGAGCTGTATCACCCGCTCATGGAACCTGATGGTCCCGGTCAGTCTGAAGCTGTCCTTGATTCCCCTCCTCTTGAAGCGAGGAAATCCTATCTTCTTCCCAGACTTGAGTCCTCGATAGAAGTTCTTGAAAGCTGTATGGAGGTCTCTCAGGGCTTCCTGGGGCGCACACTTCGAGGTTTCGTACATCCATGGGAACTCTGTTTTCTTCAGGGAGTTGAGGAGCTTATGCTGCTTCATAGCGTCAGTGAACCGGTCGTTATCCTGATTGTTCTTGTACCGTGCAATCCGTTTGTCGAGACCCCAGTTGTAGGCAAAACGAGCTACTCCTGCATGTTGAGCAAGGGATGACCTTTGGATGTTGTTTGGATCCAGTTCATACCTGTAGGCCTTTTTAATCAACATTCAGGTTCGGCATATGGTCTTGTGGGGAGCTTTTAATCTCATACAAATATTGATTTCATTGATGTCCAGGTTTGTTCAGGACTTGCGCAGCTGTTTAGAAACCTTTTTGGATGATGCATATGTTTCTCACATGGCGAGAACATTGAATGACATCAATGACGAAGAAATACAGAGTTTTATCAAGAGATTCGGCGAACCAGTTAGACTTCAATTCGTGGCTGACTTTCAAGAGTTTGAGTGTCATCTAGTTCGCCAAACAAGGAATAAAGGACGGCTCCATGATGTCACATGTTTCATTCGTCATGCTGAGGATGAGTATGTGGTGATCCAGAAACATAACTACGCTCGGACCGGAATCTATCGTGCTCCTTCAGGAGGAGCTGCAATTGGAGAATCTCTGGAGGATGCTGCTCATCGAGAGATGCACGAGGAAACTGGGCTTGAGATACGTATACTAAGATTTGTCCTGGATATGTATCTTGATGTTGTCTGCGCTGATGAAAATATACCGTGGCGGTCTCTCGTCTTTCTTGCTGAACCAGTAGGGGGAACTATGCAACCTATTGACACTCGTGAGATTTTTGATGCCAAGGTGATGACTCGTCAAGAACTACTGGGAGATGTTGATAAGCTCATGATTGAGTCTGGCTGGGGCGGTTTTGCATACAGGTCTTTTTTGACTCGGGAGTTCTTCAAACGTCTTGATGAACTGAATATTTAGCGAGTGTTACTAGCATTCTAATTATTTCTAGCTAATCGGTAACTAGAGTAGAGGATATTGACAGGTTGAGCTTTTTTAACGACAACATCAAACTCAATCACTTAACTCCCTTACCTCCCGATCCTGTATTATCTTCTGCTCACTATCATCTAACTTAGAATTGTCTATTATCTTGAAAGCTTTGAAGCAAGTTCCTCGCAGTACTGATCAAATATACGCACAACTCTCAGTTGAGTTTCTTTAGAACCATAGAGAAAGGTTAGGAATTTCAGCAATGCAAGATTATGTAACATAGACACTGTAGAGTCATTTCGAGAGAAGAAGTCAAAGATTCTTTCAGACACAATTGCTTTTGCACCATCAGTTCCTATACGTATTATTGCTTCATGTTTAATTTCGTAGATACACGCATCGAATTCCCTTGATTGAAGCAACGATCTAATTGGGCCAATCAGAAAATTAGCTGACAATTCATCAGTGAGATTGTGACTCCCTAGTTCACTCACACTCCTATTGAAATTTAGAAGTACTGATTCAGAATCGAAAGGAATTCTCTTTGCAATTAATTCAAGAAATGCACGATATTCCTTCTTTCTGATGAGATGAACGTGCTGTTGAAATTCATTCTCGAAAGCTGCGACAACTTCTCCAATCCCTGGGATTGAGAGCTTGTGTTTTTTATCGCGGCTGAAAAGTACATCTTCTTCTTCTGAATAGAATTGCAAATGGATCAAGTACTTTGTCATGAGTTCTAATTGGTCCGTCATCTCAGATATTCCAAACTTCTCTATGCAACTCTGCATATATTACTAATTCGGAGGTTTTCATTATTATTTAAATCATCATAGTAATATTGTTAAGAGATACTAACCATAGTATAATCTTGCAGTCACATGAAGAGGAAGTAGGATGGATCAAAAAAAAAACTAACTAAAGGTGATTACATTCTAATAGTCATGTCCATGGTAATTATGATAGTCACCATTTTTCCTGTTCTAACCAATATTGCTTTCATAGAAATGGTGCCTGAAAGAATGGCAATTGGTCTTGTTATCCTTATTTTGATTTCAGTTATTTTTTCAGGATCTATTTTCACTCATTCTTTAGCTCAGTTTATTATTAATCGTCGTTTTCGCAGTTTGATTTTTATCTTTCTGGCGGCAAATCTCATTCTTACTAGTATTCTCTATCTATTGACTAATGCGTCCATGGAATCCCTTCTTCCCTTTGCAGATAGAGATCGGAATAGAACAATAGTCGTTGCTTTCGCGCTAGCAATTGCACCTACAATTCTTTTTGGGTCAATTGCAGAAGACACAGAATTGGATAAGACACGGATATATGCATTGATTCTGTGGAGTGGTATTCTTACGCCGTTGGTTTCCATTTGGTTCTTCATAAGTCCGGAACCTCTATTTTCTACCACTATACCCGGACAAGGATTGTCATTTATTTCAGTGATAATTCTAATTTGTATCACTCCCCTCTTTGCTATTGCTATGTTGAAACATTATTTATCTTGGCAACGTAATCGTAATAGACAAGATTTAGCTTCTTTCTTGAGCACGGTCCTTTGGATCTATGCTATTGTACTCTTCTTCTTACAGTCAAATCCTCTTCAATACATGGAGATAATTTGGTTATCAGTTTTTATTTCAGGAGAATTACTAATCACTCTTGTCACCATTTCAAAAGAGATGATAAAACCTCAACAGTCGCTTAGCTCACTTGTTGATATCCGAACAGAAGAACTTTCTGAATCAAAGCGAGAAAGTGAATTTTACCTTAACATATGGGGACATAAGATTGGAAATTTGTTACAGAGCCTGACGCTGTATCTTGAGTTATTCTCATCGGGAAAGAAAAGTGTTGAGGACCTGACAAGTATAGCAGAAACTGCTCTTGATATTGGACATGAAGCGGATCAAATCAATAAGCAAGTAGCTGCTTTGATTAGACTTAAGGAGAAAGAGAAACACGAATTGGTTCCGGTCAATCTTGTTGATGCTATCAAATCATCTTGTAGAGTTACTGAGGAAATCTATGGTTCAAGTTGTTTCAGTAAATCCATTGAATATCCTATTGATACGATATATGTCCAAGGTGATGAATTACTCGAAACTGCTCTTGAGAATCTTTTCTTATTCATCTGCAGACATGACTCCGACCGGATGATTCTCATTTATCCTACTGTCAAGTCTGAGAAGGTTACAATTAACGTTGATTTTGATGAACCTAGATTGTCAAAGGATATCGAGGAATCTCTATTCTCCTCATTGCAGCCTGCGCATACAACAATGAGTCTAGACCTGTTTCTTGTTAAGATATTGATGGAACGGTATGGTGGAAAGCTAGAATATGAATGGGTTGAAACATCTAGGAAGAATCATTTTCTACTCACATTCAATCGTGATTTTTCAAAAGTGACAGAACAGGATCTTGTTGAAAAACAAATGGTTTCTTCAAAATAGGTAAGTTGCACGGAAACATAAAACGCCTGTTGGAGAGGCCGTAAGACTTTCCAGTCCTTCGGGACCAGCAAAGCAGCCTCAATGAATCAGGAACCGAACATCAATCATGGGCAACATGTCCAAGATTGGGTAGGTTTCAGGCAATGGTTTCAAACCTTTGATGAATGAACTTGAGATCACGTTTGGTTGATTCTGCTCTTTCAATCTACCAACTAACAGATATTGCATTCACTGGACAGACTTCAATGCATCTCATACACCGTGTGCACTGGGAAGTGTAGACAGGAGTAACCTGCCAATAAGATGGATCCCAAGGATCATCACCATCCACAATCACATGATGTAGATGAAAGACCGGTCGGTCACACTGTTTCAGACATTTAGTGCATTCTCGCGGATCCATAACACCATCAGGTCCACACTGCGAGTAGTTAATTGTAATCTTCGTCTTTCCCTTTCTAACTGCAATCATTACATCTTCTCCTAGTATCTACCAGCAACCTGTTTGATATTATTTCGTGGGACAAGAGTAAGTGCATTATGTTGACAGGCATTTCTACAGTTCCCACACCCATAGCACTTGTCTAAATCCACGTTGACCATATCCTTTGTTGGACTGAAGCTCAAAGCTCCAAATTGACATGCACTCACACACGATTTAAGCCCCTCACAGAGGTCTGGATTGAATTGGATTACATATTCTGCTTTGTAGAGAAGATCTATGTCATAATCCTGCCGCATTCGTATTCCCATGCAATCAGGGTTCTCGCAAGAACAAATAGCTGTAATGAATGGAACTGGATGAAACCAGACAGTGGAAACCAGTCCTTCTTCTGAAAAGCTCTCCAGCATACGAGTTGCTTCTTCACGATCCATTGGTCGCTTTACATTCTCAGGAATGTAACGAGGTATCTTATCTGCAACCTCACTCATTACACCGAATATAAGGCAACGTGCTTCCTTCTCCCCCCTGCACATATACCGACACACGCAGTAATTCAAAGTGAGTGGTTCTGCAGCAAGATTCTCTATAATGTAAGAAGCATCCTCAATCGGTAAAACTTGGCCAAAGTGACCATCAACTCCTATATGCTTTCGTTTTGGTCCCTCGTTATGTAAGACACGATTTATGATCGTCTTCATTACTCTTCCAATGATTGGCGTCTGAAGTTTGTATCCTGAACCGGCGAACTTCATTCCATAGATGGGCGTGACACCGGATCTATCAAAGACCTTGAGTACATCATTTAGATGCTCAACAGCATTGGTTTCCTCAGCAAGTTCCTTCTGATAGTTGCGGGCATTGAAGTACCATTTTCCGCCGTCACCGTGTTTTAGACACCACTCACACAAGATTCACACCAATTGAATACTTACTTTAACCTCTATAAGAATCATATCGCTTATAGCAGACGAAATTAGAAAATAGCGCTGCCGCATATTGCGGCCCATTTTCGTCGGTTAGAAGCTAGTACGTCATACACCTTCTGACTAATTAAGGTAAAAAAAAGTAGGAGGGGTAGAAGTTGATTTCTACCGTTGCCCGAAACTTACCCCATCTTGGACATTGCGTTCAGGACTGGTGTTCGGTTCCTGCTTCATCGAGGCAGCATCTTGCAGATCTCGAAAGACCCACGAAGACGTCTTACATCCTCTCCACGGGCGTTTAACGTCCCGTCCAACTGGCGGCGACGGTGAAGTGTTTCAGAAACTTGGCTCTCGTTTCAGAGTTTCTCCACAGCTGATGATTCCGCTTCAGAGTATTTAAGGACCTACAGGACTGGTTAGATGAACATCTAAAGAGTGTCCAACTTTGTCCAAGATCCGTGCAGTTGTTTTCTACCCCAATTATCAATTATCTCATAGTGAGAGCCATTACAGCCTTCTGTGCATGCATACGATTCTCAGCCTGGTCGAAAGCAATAGACTGTGGACCATCGAGAACAGAGTTAGAAACTTCAAAGCCTCTATCAGCAGGAAGACAGTGCATATACAATGACTTAGGTCCTGCAATCTTCATCTTCTCGTCATCGCAAATCCAGTGCTTGTTCTTATCGAAGACAACTTGTGCTTTGTCAAGTTCAGCTTTATCATTGAATGGAGGCATGAACTCTTTGCATGTCCAAGCCTTCGGATATACAACATGAGCACCCTCGAAAGCCTCGTCCATATCATTGATAATTTCAAAGGATGAATTATTCTCTTCTGACATGACCTTGCACTTCTTAATGATCTCGTCATCAAGTTCCATTCCCTTTGGATGTGCAAGTACAGTTTCGCACCCCATCTTGGTAGCAGCAATGATAGCGCTTTGCGGAACTGCAAGAGGTTTGTGAACTGAGGGACTATACGCCCAGCTCATTACAAATTTGACATCCTTGAAGGTACCAAATTTCTCTTTCACTGTCATAACATCCGCCAGTCCTTGACAGGGATGATAGATATCGTCTTCCATGTTGATAACAGGAATGTGGCTCCAGTGTGCAAAGTTACGAATTACTTCATTTGCACGACCATATAACCAGCCAACGGGATCTCCATAGCAACGAATGGCAATAGCATGACCCATTCGAGCGAGAACACGGGCTACATCTGACACACGTTCTGTTGAATAGGCTTGTTCATCTCCTTCAAGTGCTGGTGCATATATTTTGCTGGGGTCAAGAAAGTGTGCATGACCACCGAGCTGAGTCATACCAGCTTCGAAAGAGTTGCGAGTGCGCAGGCTCTGATTATAGAAGATCATGAACAGCGTCTTCGCATCGAGAAGCTTGTGAGGTTCACCCATTGCGAATTTTCGCTTCAAGTCTAGAGCAACCTCTAGGAGGGTCTCGATTTCCTCCTTTGAATAATCTAGCAAGGTTATGAAATCCTTGCCTCGAAATGTTTCTGTTTTAACCATAATCGGTCACAACCTCTTTCCTGAGTATGCATGTTGTAGAAAAAGGTTACCTCTTGTACCAAATCACTCATAAATATTGGACTCGAAAGGTGAATGTGGATAGGGAGATTCTCATGCGTCAGGGCTCAGATATCTCATCAAATCGATATAAACCGATTTTCTTGTCTCAATCTTTCGGTTCATACTTTTGTGCGTTCACAAGTGCATCTGCAGCTTCTTTCTCTTTCCCTTGAAGTGCATAGACTTGTGCAAGCATCTGCCAAACCACTGCAACCTTTGGTCTGAGTTTCATAGATTTTTCAAACATGATTTGAGCAATATCCAGATTCCCTTTTTGAAGGTGAATGAATCCAAGTGGGAGTAGATTAGATACATTAGTGGGATCTAACTCCACAGCTTTTGTTAGAGCCTCTTCCGCTTCTTCAGTTTTTCCAGCATCACCAAGCGCAGCACCAAGGACTCCCCATGCAATTGCATTATTTTCTTCTAAACGAATTGCTTCCCGAGCTGCTTTCTCTCCATCTTCAAATTTCTGTAAGTTGACATTAATCAGACCAATGTGTGCCCAGACATCTGCGTCATTGGGATTGAACTTGAGAGATTTATTGAACGATTTGAGTGCCTTCTTTAGATCTCCTTGAGCAAGCAATGATAACGCTTCTCGCTTCTTTTCTTCTGCATCCGACATCTCTTGAGTGAAGAATACATCTCCACTCTGTGCTTTCTCTGCATCTGTAAGCATCTTCTGAAGTGTTGATTCTCCAGGATTTGCCTTGATACCACGCTTCAGGGTTGAAATCGCTGCATCCATATTTCCTTGGATTGCACGAACACCTGAAAGGACTTGGTAGGCAGCAACACTCTTTGAATCCAAGCTAATGGCAGTTTTGCAGGCCTTCTCTGCCTCTCTGAGATTTTTTAGTTGTGCTAGGGAGCCTCCCAGAATGGTCCATGATTCTGCATGCTTGGGTCTCAAGCGAACTGCTCTCTTCATGGTATCTCGTGCTTTGCTGAAATCCTGATTCTGATAGTGCACAACTCCGACACTAAAGGCAAATTCCCCTTCATCCATTCCTTCTGGACATTTCTTCAAATGATCCTCGAGCATCTTCAAAGTCTGATTGATTACGTCAATCATTGGTTGATTGCCTTTACTCAAAGTACGAGCTTTTGCAAGCGCATCCTCTGCTTCATCGTAATCGCCAAATTGGTATGAATCAACCGCAAAAGAAAACCATGCTTCAGCGAACTCGGGGTTAACCTTGGTGGCCTGTCTTCTGGTTTCAAGTCCCTCTTCAAATCGGTGTTGTAACGTCAGGGTCTCTGCAAGACCGATCATTAGACGTTCCTTCTCAATCGTCACAGATTCCAACGCTTCTCTGTATATTTCTTCAGCTCTCTCATAGTTCTCTTTTTTCTTGTAGAAACTTGCTAGGAGGAACCAAGGTTTGTACCATTCCGATTTCTGTCTTGTAACTGCATCATAGATTTCTTCAGCAGTTTCAGGTTCTCCTTCCTCTTCAAGCAAAATACCGTATTCAACCATAGTGTGGGAGTCACCGACACCAAATACTGATTCTTCTTTTCGTTTGAATTTCCTAACACTTTGGTATGCTTTCTTTGCATCCTCTTTGCGACCTGCTCCTAACAACGAATGTGTATACTCAAGCCAGACCTGTCCATTCTTAGCAGCATCTTTGATTATCTCTTCGTATGCTTCTATTGCTTGGTCATATTCCCCTGCCAGTAAATCGACTGCAGCAATGTTGCGTTTCTCTTTGAGTTCTCCGGGAAGTTCTTGGTCCTTTTTGAAGAAAGCCAATTCTCTCACACCTACTAGAGAATTATGTGAAGGACCACATGAGGCTTTCTATCCCGTTGCCCGAAACTTAAACATTCCTAGACATCAAGGTCCAGGATGATGTTCGGTTCCTGCTTCATCGAGGCTGCATTATGCAAATCTCGGAAGATTTGTAGAAACGTCTTACGGCCTCTCCAACAGGCGTTTTGTGTCTCCGTACAACTTGCGGCGACATTAGAGTCAGTTCATGGACTTGGTTTTTGTCCTGTATCAACTCTACACAATACTGTTCAATCTGGACTATTTAAGGCTCGATAATAGAATGTCCAGGAATGTCTAGGTTTTATGCAGCTGTTTCTATCCTCTAAGAATACAGTCGCCTATGATTTCGAGAGAAGTGGGTTTGATGTTTGATTCGCACTCACTTCATATGGGTCTTCTCAAACTCTTCCCAGCTCATTGTTTTTACGCCCCATAGTTTGGCATTTGAAAGTCTACCTGCACCAGGTCTTTCTGCAACAATGAGCAAATCAGAGGTTTTGTTAAAGGATTTGAACTCGTGTCCTTTAAACTCGATATATTCCTTCAGAGTTTTCTTTGTGTAATCTTTAACTTTGCCAGTAACATACACCTTCATCAAAACTACCCGCATATGAGTTACCTTGGTTTTATATAAACGTATATTGAAATCATTCTTGCGATTGAAATGACTGAAAATGAGATTCGAGAGATAATTGAGAGAGAAACACATGCTTGGGATACTCAAGACGTCAAACTTCTGTTGACTGTCTTTCATCCTGACATGGTCTGGCCATGGCCTAAGAATCATCAGGCTCATGATCCTATGGACTGGGTTCTAGACTGGGGACGATATGATTACGACCGATGGGGGAATGGTTGGCAGGAATTGTTCGATACTCACAAACTTGTTCGTAATGAGCGTTTCATCAGGAAGATTGAGGTTTCTACAGAGGGTGATGGTGCATTTGCAGTGGTCGATATTGATACTCTCTGGCGTGATGAGGATGGTCACGATAATCTCTGGAAGGGTCGTACCTGTAAAATCTATACCCGTGTGGACAACGAATGGAAGATGATGATGCAAACAGGTGTTCTCAACTACGATGATGTAATGATTTAGTAGTTTTATTGTCAAAATCTCTCTCCCAATGCTTAAAGGGTAGATTGCATATAACAGTTGAATTGAACAATAGAGAGTTGGAGAGAAAATGAAAAGAAAGATTGTAAACCTAGCTCTTTCACTCATTGGACCAATTGCATTGATTGTTATCTTGACAATGCCTATTGGACCTTTGACTGGAGGGTTGGGTATAATTCAACCCGTTGGTGGTATCTTTGATAACGGTGCTCCTGAACCTGGTGATCAAACAATTACACTGACAGGTCTGGATGCCGAGGTTGAAGTAATAATCGATCATCTGGGAATCCCGCATATCTATGCAGAGTCAATTACTGATGCCATGATGGCATTAGGTTACATGCATGCAAGAGATAGGCTGTTTCAAGTTACGATGCAGAATTACTTAGCGGCTGGAAGAGTAAGTGAGATTGTTGGCAAGTACGCTGCCAGTTCTGATATGTTCTATCGGTCGATTGGTCTGGCAAGATCTGCGCAGGCGACTCTTGAGTGGTTTGAAGATAATGCTGCGTCAGACCCTGTTATTCGTGACGCATTGGATGGCGTCAATGCAGAAGCTGCAGGTGCAAATGCTTTCATTCGGACTCTGAATAGTGCTAACATGCCTATGGAGTTCAAGGTTCTTGGATTTACTCCCGAACTATGGACCCCGACTGATATCTTCATCAATGCTAAAATGCTTGCTTGGGGTCTTGCGGGTTCAATTATGGACTTTCAACGACAGTGGATGAGAACTACACTTGATAACGACACTCTCTACAATGACCTCTTCCCTGATGTTCTGCCTAACACAATTCCAATAATACAAGAACAGTATAACCTCAGTCTTGCAGAATACCCCCTTGGACCCGGTAAGGTACCAGCGGCATCTGCTCCTGATCAATACTCTGGAATAGATCTTGCAGCTGAGGCAATGATCCCTGATGACCAACTGGAGGCCGTGATGAAAATGATAAATGAGGCCATCAGTCCTTTGGGAGATTTTGAATTCGTTGGTAGTAACAATTGGGCAATTAACGGCTCCAAGTCTTCAACGGGAGAGCCAATCGTTGCAGGTGACCCTCACCTAAGCTTCCAAGCACCATCTGTTTGGTACGAGGCTCACATAGTTGTGCCGGGTGAGCTCGATGTGACTGGAACCTCATTTCCAGGTCTTCCAGGTATTCTTATCGGCCACAATGATCACGTAGCATATAGTTTCACAAATGTTGGTGCTGATGTCAATGATATCTTTGTTGAACAGCTCAACCCTGCAAACCCTGACCAGTATATGTACAATGGCGAGTGGACAGACTTTACCATTCATCAGGAAGACATCCATACTAAGGAGGGTGAAATCATACCCTTTACCGTGAAGGAATCTGTTCATGGACCTTGTATAGATTCAGTTCTTACCTCCTATGACTCGGATAGTGAAACACATCCGAACTTGGCAATGAAATGGACAATATCTGGTGCAACACATGAGATGATTGCGATTAGTGAAGTTATGAAAGCTGACAATCTCGAAGAGTTCATGGACGCAATGTATTGGTGGGACTCTGCGGCACAGAACTGTGTTTTCGGTGATGATTCGGGTAACATAGCAATGCTTGTTGTTGGCCGTTTTCCCATTCGAGCTGGATACACTGGTGAATACCCGATTACAGCTCTCAATGACTCTGTGGGAATGGTAGGCTATGTCCCTTATGCCCACAACCCACGAGAAGTCAATCCTTCGAGAGGTTTTGTTCAGTCTGCAAATCAACGAACCATCGCTCCTAGCAACTACGCATATGACATCCTTGGTCCACAGGCAAATGGATACCGAGCACGGCGTATCTATTATCTCTTGGATAACAACGATGGAATAACCGTGGATGACATGAAGCGGTTTCAGGCTGATGTTGTTGAGGTTCGGGCTGAAGTTATAGTTCCCTATGTAATTGATGCTTGGGATGCTGCAGCTGATGGGAACACCACAATAGGTGCTGCTGTCGATCTGCTACGTACCTGGGACTTTGACATGGAACCCGATTTGATTGCTCCGACAATCTGGATATATCTACTCGATGCTATTCATGAAGAAACATTCGATGAGATCAGTTCTGTTGATACTGCTATCCCCCTCTCACGAACCCCAATTCTAGAGGAGTTCATAGTTACTGACAATGCCTACTACTTCGATGACCACACAACAGTACCTGTCGAAACACGTGATGAGATACTTGTTCAAGCTCTCTTCTCGGCTATCGATACACTTACCGCTGAGTGGGTGGATGAACCAGATTGGGTGTACGGAAACCGACACATTATCTTCATTGATCATCTTGCTAGTTTCACGTACATTGGAGGTGGTCCGCGTCGAGGAGGAAATACAATTGATGTTGCTGGTGGTTGGACTGTGACACATGGTCCTTCAACCCGACTAATAGCTGACATGAGTAATATCGAGATATCCTACATGGCATATCCGGGTGGACAGAGTGGAAATATATTCAGTCCTCACTTCGAGGACATCTTTGCCATCTGGAACTCATTCGATGAAGTCACTGAACAACATGGATACCATACCATGTACTTCTATTCTACAGCTGCTGCGTTTGTAACTGCAGACACTGATGGCTCTATGATAGAGAGGACAATCACCTTTGTACCCTAGGAGGTTATGAAATGGGAAAAATAGATGATACAATACCTGATGTCGGATTCCTAGCTGCACTAGTGATTACCATTGTCTTTGGCATAGTCTTTCAACTAGCCGGTGATTGGAAATTAATGCTCATTGCTGGGGCATTGGGTGCTTTGTTTGTCAGAAGAATCAGGAAAGCCTTCTTGGTAGGATTTCTAGGAATAGGTATCGCATGGAGCATCCTCTTTGCCTATCTCACAGTAACTGCTCAGGCAATGGCTGTAGCTGAAATATTCATTGGCCTTCTAGATCTCTCTGGATTTGGAGCAGTAGTCATTGTGATCAGCATTCTGATAGGTGCACTGCTAGGTGGTTTTGGAGGTATGCTGGGTAGGGCTCTCTATGAACTCTTAGACGAGTTCCTCCCATCTGACTCTGTAGGAGAACAAACTTCTCCACCTGAGTCAGAGCCTGTTGAAGAAGAAACAACAACTGAAGAATAAGTTTTGAATTGCTGTGGCACTCTTTGCCACGGCTTCTCATTTTTTCTTTCTGAACCTGAAGATGATTGTTAGAAGAGATGGTAGACCTATCAGGATAACTATCAGTAATGGGTACGAGAATCCACTTTGTGAGATATGTTGGATATTACCCTCGACCGTCTTCATGAATATTGAATCATTGTAGTAGACAATGTACCAAATACCATCAGTTGGTATCTCAATACTCCATTCGAGTTCAAACATACCCTTTCTTTCATACAAAGAAGTTACTGAAAGGTCATCCTTCCAGAGTTCGTAATTTGCGGCATCAAGAATTAGAAAATCAATTCCATCAAGTAACCAATTGTCGTATTTTGTTTGGTCGCCAATGAAGAGGTCGCCATTGTTCGTCAAGATAAACTCTCCAGAGAGAGTATCCCCCGCAGTGCATTGCAATGGGAATGCTTTCCATGATAATGCATCAAGAACAATTTCGTGTGAGATACTTGGATTCAGATCCTCTCTGGAATTTGTTTCACCGGCACTGACACAAGTGACGAGCAGTAATGGAACTAAAATGATGAGAAAACAGAAACTATGCTTCACGTTTCTATTCGTTATTGATTCCATTTCTTTAGCCACTTACTCTTCACTCTCTTTCCTTATGTCTATCTCGGTTAACAGTGTTCTCTTTTAGTAGAGTAAATTCTGTTCGAATGAAAACATTTAACTATGGTTAATAGTCGAAACACAATCATCCGAGGGAAGGTCTTTTATCGGCACTATTTCGGAGTCTGGTTTGAAGTTCAAGTACGCAAGGTGAATGGAATGCACAGAGAAATCACTAAGGGTGTCTACTACGTTGGTGTCGACGACCACCACACTGAGCTATTCGAAAATCTTTGGTCATTGCCTTTTGGAGTATCATACAATAGCTATCTGATTGTGGATGAGAAGATTGCTGTTGTGGAAGGCGTGAAGGGTCCCTGGACTGAAGAATGGCTGAACAATATCCGTGAGATTGTTGATCCTTCCAAAATTGATTATATTATTGTTAATCACATGGAACCTGATCATACAAGTTCACTTCCTGATTTTGCCAAGATTGCACCCAATGCTACAATGGTATACACACCTAAGGCTGCACCTATGCAGAAATCATTCTATGATGTACCTTTGAAAGAAATGATGGTCGAAGATCTTGAAGAACTCAAACTTGGTTCCAAGACCCTCAAATTTGTTCACGCTCCTTTTCTACACTGGCCCGAAACCATGATGACATACATTGTAGAAGATGAAATCCTATTATCATGTGATGCCTTTGGCTCATTTGGAGCTCTGAATGGAAAACACTTCGATGATGAAGTTGATCTGCGTCTGATTGAGAAAGAAAGCAGGCGTTATGTTTCTGCAATCATAACCTCGTACTTCAAATTTGTACAACGCGCCCTCGCTAAAGTAACTGAACTCGGTATAGGAATCAAGGTTATTGCGCCTAGTCATGGCCCAATCTATCGAAAGGATCCAATGTGGATTGTGGGCAAGTATGATGAATGGACTCGTCCTGAATTAGAGAAATACTGTACCATCGTCTATGGTACTATGTATGGATATTCTCACCGTTTAGCAATAAAGCTTAAGAAAGAACTCATTGAATTGGGTGTAGAAGTGAAGGTGCACAATGTATCGTACAGTGATATGAGCCAAATAATCACGGACTCTGTACGTGCAAGTGTCCTTGTTGTTGGAACTCCGACATATGACGCATATCCATATCCCAAGGTCTGGTCATTTGTTAATGAAGTGCAAGGCAAGCGATTTCCAGTTGATACAGTTGCATTATTCGGCACCTTCGGTTGGGGTGGTGGTGGAGTAAAGCGACTTGAGAAGATGTTCACCGATATGAAGAAGGAAATTCTCGAACCAATTATTCGTGTCAAAGCTCGCGCTAGTGAAGAAGAAAATCACCAAATCAAAGAGCTTGCAAAAACCATTGCAGGTCGAATCAAATAGTGTCGACTAACTAGTTAGTTATCCACTCTTCCTCAAATGTTTCCATATCAAAATCGCGATGAATGTTCCGATGCATACTGCAATGTACACCTGCATCATCGGCAATCCTCCCAGTCGTGCTGTGGATGATGCCACTCTACCAATCAAGAATGCTCCCCATATGTAACTAACAGGGATGGTCAAGAATACATATTGTACTAGATTCCGTGCTTTCATAGCAACTAGAATGAGCATCATTCCTGTCAGATAATTGGAAATCCCAAAAGTACCGAGTAGTAGCAATTGATCATCTCGTGCAACAGCCAAATCAAGGCCCATGATATTTTCAGCAGCATACTCGAGGAAGACCGTATGAGTAACTCCCCTCACGAGATCCAAACAACCTAGTATGGTCATAATGACCCACGCAAATTTTGGGCAATCTACTTCAGTGTTTGTGCTCATATCTATTACCAATCACTGCCGAATCTTTGGTACCTCTTATACCTTCTTCTCAAGTTAGTTTAGCCTAAGCGCACGCTTATTAACTTGAAAGCCATGACCTCAATATTCTCGCATAAGAGAAGATTAAGGGTGAGAATGTACTCCATTGAGAGAGTTGATTGAAAATGAAACTAAAGGGAACTGAAACCGAGAAGAATCTCCTGACTGCTTTCGCTGGAGAATCTCAAGCAAGAAATCGATATATCCGCTATGCAAAAGCCGCAAAGAAAGAAGGCTATCAATACATTGCAGGCGTGTTTGAGGACACCGCAAGAGAAGAGGTTCAGCATGCAGCACGATTCTTCAAATTTATGGATGAAGGTGATTGCACTCCTGAAATACAGGTCGAATGGACTTTTCCAACTGGCCATATTGGGAACACAGAGGAGAACCTGCGCTCTGCCGCAGCTGGTGAGAAATTCGAGTTTTCTGATATGTACCCCAAATATGCTGACATCGCAGAGAAGGAAGGGTTCAGTAATATTGCCCATGTGTGGAGAATGATTGCGAAAGCTGAAACCTGGCATCATGAGCGATACTTTACTCTCGCAGAGCAGATTGCTGATGGGACTATCCTCAAGAAGAAAGAGAAAGTCCAGTGGAGATGCGCAAATTGTGGATACATCCACGATGGCGAACACCCTCTTGAGAAATGCCCAGCATGTGATCATCCTAAGGGATATTTCTTCCCGCATGTGTTTATGTAGTTGAAGTTTGATGGGGTCTTCTGACCCCTTCATCAATTTCTTTTTTGGAAAATTTTACTAAGAAATACTTAACCAATTCTTCTTTGAAATGCTCGTAGCCAAATATCAATCATCAAGGCTTGATACGGTTTGTCTTCAACATTTACTCGAGTCCCAATCAGAAGGTAAACCTCTCCAAGCATCTTAATTGGTAATCGCTTACCTATTCTAAGTGTAACATTTTCACCGGGGACTGAGATAGCAAATCCGTGTTCATAGAAAACTCTAGCATAGTCTGAGTAGTTGTAATCAAGATCATCCCTTGGTGCAGGATAGGTCTCAATATTTGCGTCATCGAATTTTACACCGATAGTGAGTGATTCAAAGATATAATTTGGTAGGAAATTTTTGCGTTCAATGAAACCAGAGAAGTCACCACCTTTGCCTGTGATTTTTATTGTTGGGGTACTATCAAGAGAGAGCTCGAATGTACTGGGTTGAACTGTCCATCTTTTGACAGCTTTTGGGTTATTGGTGTCATTTAATTTCTTATCCCAAGCACACAGTGGAATCGTGGACATTGCTAGCATCTTATCATTATCCCATGATTTTCGTTCCATCATTTTCCAGAGGCGGTCGTTAATAACAAAGAGTGAAAGAGAAATGGGAAGAACTGAGTGTATGAATTTCTTCAGAAATTTGTCAATATCATCAAGAGCAACTATCTGGTCTAAAAGGAGATCAAGTTGTTCTTTTGTCAGAAGGATTGGCTGGTTCTTGTCTAGTGCGGTTGCTTGATCACTGGTCAATCCAAGATCTATTTCGAACTGGTCAAGTAATTCTCGATATGCCTTGGCTGGCTTTGCAATTTTCATAACAATATCGGGTCACTTACGAGCTTTGAAAATAGTTTCGTTCACGGAATAAGTATATCGAGTGTGTGCTTAAGAAGTATGGGCAGCAAATCGGCCCAGGGTGAGATCAGAATGAATAGAAGTCCCAATGATGCATTGATTATCACAGACTTTCGTATTGTATCATTTGCAATTTTGACATATACAAAATCATGCGCATCAAGCTCAGTAATTTCATTCTTCAGAACCGCATCCAATAGATTCTCAGAGTATCTGGGTCCACCAGGGCCAAGGACTATCAGTACTCCTAAGATGAAAATGACAATCACAGTACCAATTGTCCTCATTGATTCGATAAACAATAGAGTAATGATTACTGATGAGCTACCAACGATTATACCAATCCACATCGCAGCTAGCAGGGTATTGTTTGCTAGATGATCTTGAAACTTAGAACCAATTTTACTGTGTGATTTTCTTGTGATATTATCGATTACCCATGTATGGGAATAACAGCGAGCATACCGAGTATTCCCGCTAAGATCTAGATTTGACACATCGTAGGTTTCTTCCAGATTCTGTTGTAATTTTTTATGTTTCGCTATTTTCCTTATGCGGTACAATGTGAAAACAAGAATGAACACTCCTGTGATGAAAAGACCAATTGTATATTCCATGTTCATCCCTTAGTCGAATTAACTTAAACTTAAGTTCGAAGAAAGTAAACGAATTTTAAACCCTACTCTACAGGAAAGGGGTTCTATTCAATATTGAAAGCCAAACATGAAACAATAGAAGATTACTAGATTCGTCGTTCTGCTCGAAATTCTTACCAATGAAAATTAGTACATTTCCTCGAAGTTCAGTGTTTCTTCGGTTACCAACTTTTAGAACGACATCTTTCCCTTCTGCGATTATTTGGATACCATGACTGTAGAATACTTTAGGGTGCTCTGAGAAATTGTAGTCCAACTCTTTCTTTGGACTTGGATAGAGTAATGTTTTTGATGACCCAATATTAATCTTGATTTGGATAAATTGTGCTTCATAATTTGGTACAGTTTTCTTTGAACCTGTATCTCCAGGGATTAGTAATGGTCTGACTCCCTTGAAACTGTCAACTATTCTCCCCTCCAATAGACCACAGAAATCGCCACCGTTCCCACTTATTTTGAGAACTTCTTTTCCAATATCGACAGTTAGTGGTTGAACAGAGTCCTCCTTCCTTATGACTCCAGCGGGGTTCTTTCTTTCTTCTGCTTCCTTTTCCCAGTAAAACCAAGGCATAGTTATCATTGGGAGCATCTTGTCGGGTAGTTCATGCTTACGTGTCATGATTTTCCATAGATCGTCATTGAGTACGTAAAGCGATAATGAGATGGGATTCAACTTTGTTGTTATCTCTACTATGAACTTCCTAAGGCTAGATTCATCTGTGCACAATTGGTCAACAATATTCGATATCTGAATATTCAGAAGTGGAATTCTTTCTCCATGAGTCAACTTACTTTTCTGTTCTGCTGAATATGTGATTGTGACTCCATATTGATTACAGAAGTCCTCAATCGCTTCACTAGAAAAATCATGGCGGGTCTTGAATAGCTGCATTAAACCGTGACGAAGCTAGAACCTTATAAATAAGTATTTGTGGAAATCTCATTCACCGTTAGAATTCATACGCAGAACTTGATGGATTTATTAGGAATAACGCCGTATGATATGTGAGTAGGAGTTGGTATGAATCAACGGTGAATGCACAGGTCTAGTTTTTCGTTACATGCCCTCAATTACATAACGAAACTTCCTACCACGATTAACTGTGCGTTCGCCACCTTCTCCTTTTTCATTAGCATCTTTAAACCAGTGACCAACGTAGAAACAGTTGGTGGTGAGAGAGGAGTACAAGTAAAAGATGAAACTTCAACCACTGAGAGGAAGGGTTGCAAACAGCTGCACAAATCATGGATGATATTGGACACTCTTTAGATATCCCTTTGATGAGTTCTGTAGGTCTTTAAATACTCACATGCGACTAGGAACTGTGAGGTTGTTCAGACACACTTATTGACCTCACAGAGTCATTCCCAGTGCCGCTCTTGGGAGCACTTCACTCTGGTGTCCAAGATCGTGCAATTTACAATGAACGGTTGACATAGCTCATTGTTCCCTTAGATTGGGAATAGTCTTTTCGGTACCAACATTACAAAGCAGTTTTACATCACTCTGCATTTTTATTATTTGTATCTCTCTGAAAACTTCAGCACACTTCGATACATCTAAAACCTAGATAGAGCTCTTAGTTTGCTTGTGACCAAGATGAATGACCTCTATGGAAGAGACCTAATAACAACACAAGATTGGAGTGTTGAAGAAATAGAAAAGGCTCTTGATCTCTCTTTCGAGTTCAAGGCAAATCGATATGACCATCCACTGAACAATAGTCTAGACAGACGGACTTTCTTCATGTTCTTTTACAATCCCTCTGTTCGTACAAGACAGTCATTTGAAGCGGCTGCAACAGAACTTGGGGGACATGCACAATTTCTTGAACCTAAGTCGATGCGACTTAAGACCTCAAAATCAGCAGGTGAAACTATTGAAGATGCTGCTCAAGTTATGAGCAGGTATGCTGTAGGTGTTGGTATACGAATTCTAGAAACTGCTCTAGAATATTACGGACAGGGAGATGAAATTCTCCGTCAGTATGCTGCTAATTCCTCTGTACCAATTCTTAGTATGGCACATGACAAATTCCATCCTTTCCAAGGATTAGCTGATGTCATGGGTTATCGACAGCATGTAGGAAAGAATCTCAAGGGAAAGAAGATAGTCCAAGTTTGGGGTAAGGGCGCACTTGTTCGCTCATGGTGCAGCATCCAAGAGAGTATCCTAATCAACTCACGGTTAGGAATGGATGTCACACTTGCATACCCATCAGGTTATGATTTGGATCCTGAAGTCATCAAGTCGTGTGAGGCGAATGCTGAGGCTTCTGATAGCACGTTTGAGATAGTTCATGATCTTGAGGAAGGCTACAAGGATGCTGACATAGTCTATTCACGAAACTGGATGACTTCAAACTTCTATGATGATATGAGTAAGCATGGTGTCGATACTGCTAAAAAGAATGAGATAGAAAAAGCAGCAAAGCATGATGATTGGATTGCAAACATTGAATGGATGTCAAAGACCAATGATGCATTCTTCACCCATTGTGGTCCGGTTGATAGGAACGCTGAGGTGACAGATGAAGTCTGTGACGGTCCGAAATCCATTGTGTATGATGTTGCAGAAGCTCGTCTTCATGTTCAGAAGGCAGTAATGGCTCTTACAATGGGGAAAAAATAGACTGAGAATGGGCCGTTCCCCGAAACCTAGACATTCCTAGACATCGAGTCCGGGATGATGTTCGGTTCCTGTTTCATCGAGGCTGCATTGCAAATCTCGGAAGATTTGGTATGTCTTACTTCCTCTCCGCAGGCGTTTTCAGTCTCCGGCAAACTGACGGCGACCAGGTTCAGTGCAGCATTGAGATCCCTGTCGATTTCAAGCCCACACTCTTCACAATGATACACTCTCTCGGATAGAGAGAGTTCCTTCTTTCTGTGCCCACACTGTGAACACATCTTTGATGAAGGAAAGGTCCTTGATACAATGACAAGCTCAGAACCGTACCACCCACACTTGTACTCCAGCTGTCTT
>SDBU01002545.1_pt1 | contig 24112 bp, 17 predicted proteins | sample 2277071 | NCBI WGS metagenome assembly SDBU01 (sample SAMN10397929, study PRJNA504765) | marine sediment metagenome | isolation source: marine sediment core GS08_GC12, 126 cmbsf | place: Arctic Ocean: Gakkel Ridge, Loki's castle | collected 2008
AACAATCTCAACTCCAGCATCACCATCAACATTGCCAATAGCAACAGAATTAATCTGCGTGTCACTAGTCCAATACCAAGTCATAATGTTCTCTACTGAGAGTGTTGCACCATCCCAAACAATCAACTGAGATACATTCCTAGTACCATCGAAGTAATAACCACCAGTAACAATCTCCACATCACCATCGCCATCAACATCTCCTTCAATCATTGAGGTTATGTTGGTGTCGTCCCATTGCCAGCTCTTGACTCCTTGAACATTCAAAACGTACTCAACTTCAGTGAAGGTGGCGTTGACAGTCTTGTTGCTATCCATGACGATTGTTTCAGGGGTAACCGAACCGCTCAGGTCACCGCTCCAACCAGCAAACTCCCAATCAGCATCAGCAACAGCAGTTAACTCGACAGCCGTTCCAGCAGCATAGGATCCAGTAGCATTCAGGTCAACAGAGCCGCTGCCCTCAACATTCACCGTCAAAGAATAATACTCTGTATACTCTGGTATAACCGAAACATTCCATGTTTGTGCATCGTAGAGACTACCTGGATCGGAGACAATTAGGGTAATGTTATGTATTCCATCGTCCCCGTCCCCCGTTATATATGTCCAGTTTTGAGTAGTTGCATTTTGAACAGTGTCTACCTGCCACGAATATGTTAAGTCGTCGCCATCGGGGTCAGAAGAGAAGTGCGTCAACTCTATGCTCTCTCCTTCCTTGATTTCCAACATCGTCTCTATTGGAGAGTAAATGTCTATTCTAGGTCTCCTATTACCTGTCACCGCCAGCACGGTCAAGGAATTTGAAGTCTCTAGCGTTCCATCTTGCCAAGAGTCATTAGGAATAACTTCGCAGGTCCACACATCGTCAACAGCTGTCTCTTGTGGCACAATAGTCGAGTTAACGGTCAAACCATCTTTTGTCTCGATGTATCTTTGGAACACCTGAGCCGCTGACAGCGCAGACGGATAAATTCTAACCTCATCAAGCAAACCAGTTAGATAACGATTGGAATCTAACGATCCGTCTTGGTTGATATAGAGCGGTTGATCACCCGACTTAGGATTGATAGCTCCCGATACTGGTAGATTCACACGTTCTGTCCCATTGATGTAGATGGTTAATCCTGTACCCGAACTGTAAGTGCCCACCACATGATACCACTTACCAGTATCCAACGCCGTAGTCGTTGTATCCCAAATATCTTCCCAGCCACCATTATCTATGCCAAAGAATACAGTGTTATCTGGGTCACTATTTGAAGTTTGGAATCCAAGCATGTAACTTCCTGTACCCGGACCTTTTGCAACAATTCTTGTACCGTGATTTGCGGCTGTTGGCTTGACCCAAACCTCCACTGTAAGCTCGGTCCAGCTTCCATCTCCAACCAAACTCGGGTCATCCTCAATCACCATATAATCACCAACACCAAAGGAGTATGCTCCACCAACAACTCCCTCACTCGTCGGAGTGGCGCCATATATCGTGGCATCATTACCATAACTTGAATAATCTTTAGCTATGGTTGTACTGTTAATCTCAAAGGGCATCTGCAAGTTAGTTGCTGAAGTTCCATCCTTGATCCAATGATATATATTTGTTACATTGTCGCCATCTGGATCAAATGTTCCCTGGGCAGTAGCTATAAGCTCTTCGTCTTCGCCGTCTGTTCCTTCGCTAGAAACCAGGATTGGAGCACCTTGCGTGGGAGGGTCAGAGTCAACAATCCCTACCACGCCCAAAAGTGATGTTCCATTTTCTATTCCATCGAAGGCAGTGATATTAATTCTAATATTATCTCCGCGCACAAAGTTAGATGAGGTTAACGTCTGAGTTGTTTCTCCAGGGATGTCTTCCCAGCTAGAAACATTCCAAATCTGCCACTGATTAACATAAGCTTCAGCATCATTGTCGTCATCAACCCAACCGAAGGGAGTTGCAGTCAACGTATCATCCTCAAAGGCAGGGCTAGGAGTTAAAGTAATACCGTCAAAGTCAGGCAAGGTATTTAGAACCGTAATTGTAGATGAGGTTTCCAGTGTTCCAAACTCCACAGAATCACTAGGAGCAACCGTGAAGTACCACTCTTCTCCCCTAAGGGTGAGGCTGGAATCAACATCCAACGAAAAGTTGAGGTCGGGTTGCAAAATGCTATCTTTATACCATAAGATTTCTGTACCATATTCTGGGTCTCCGTCAGGGTCTGTGTAGTTATAGTTTCCAATCAAGTCATCTGCGGTCCCTGGCAAAACTGGTATTATGGAAACATTACTTGCTTCTGGTGGAATATTTGCCTCATCAAGGACAAGAAGACCACCCGAAGAAAGTGTCTCCCCATCACCAAAGCCGTCGTTTGGAGTCACTTCAACCATCCATATTTCGCCAGCGATTGTCTCCTGCATTGCTATAGTAGAATTGTTGCTTAAACCACCCACAGTTTCATTATATCTATTTGAAACCTGGAATGGGCTTAAAGCTCTAGGATAAATTCGAACATCATCAAGTAATCCTATGAAGTCGCTACTGCCACCGGCCCAGCCAATTTCTACAGGTCCATTACCTGTTGCATTAATATTGCCAATTGCTAATCCAGATTCAATCTCTACGCCATCCGCATAAACCTTGAGTCCTAAACCAGACTTATACGTAACAACAACATGATGCCAATCGCGACCACCATTAACCCGCGCACGATATATAGAATATGTCCCAGAAGAAGTGTAGACATACCAAGATATCTGGACGTAAGAGCTTCTGGCACGAAAATCAACTCTATATCCGATAGTATCTGTGTCGCCGGATGCATGCTTCCATAGAACTCTCTCGTCCCCCGTGTTTGAAGTAGCTTTAACCCAGAATTCCACTGAAATTTCATTCCATGAACCGTCTCCACCCAAACTTGTTCCATTCTCTTGAACTTGGATTTGGTCACCTCCATCAAAAACATAAGCGCCTCCAACAACACCCTCGCTCGTCCAAGTAGAACCCATAGCCTTTCCATGGTTGTTATAACCCGAGTAATCCCTAACCAAGAACGAGTTGTCCTCAGCTGTAACTGAAATATCATCTATCCATACATCTTCACCTGAATCAATCCCGACTGCACTAAACCGAATATGGAAATCCGGTATTCCGTACTGGAGGAAAGTACGCCACCACACCGAATAGTGGTGCCATTCACCTTCTGGACTAGTGTTTCCCAAGTCGAAGATGTTCTGGTAGGTCGAACCATTCCAGAACTGCAGATAAACGTTGTCCTCGTCATCTAGACCACTGTCACGATACCAGAATGAGATAGTGAAACCTTCGGTATATGAAGTATCTAAATCATCAGACATTAAATATGAATCTCCAGACGTTGCATGCGCCGAAAACGAGCCAGAAAATACTTGACTAGTACTCAAATTCCAATCGGTAACGCCGTTTCCATCCCAGCTAACAAAACCATCCTCGAAACCATTAGCAAATAATGAATGCTTGACCGCTGTCACCTTTTGTGTGTCAAAAGGCAAAACAAGGCCAGTCAAAGAGACATCATTTACGTAATAATTATAGATGTTCGTAACATTGTCGCCATCTGGATCAATTGTCGTCTGATTAAAACCTATAAGATCTCTTTTAGTTCCATTTGTTCCTCCAACCGAAGTCAATAAAGGTTCATCATGAGTCGGCACACGAGGTAATGTTATAAAGTCGTAAACACGTTGGGACCAGTTTCCACTCACTGTTTCAGTCGCTGTTACTCGCCAGAAATATTTGGTGGAGTAGCTATCCATATTTGTGGGAGTTACAGTGTATCTCCCATTTCCTGTGTTGTTGTAACTTTGGATATTTTCCCACGTTCCGGTCACGTTGGTTTCAAATGTTATGTTCATCAAATTGCCATAATATTCTGAAGCATTAATTGATAGGGAAGGATTCAATATTTGATTAATCGCGCCGTTTTTTGGGTCCTCATCTATCAAACTAGGACGAACTGCTACTGGAGGTGCTACATACTCAGCAGCCCCATTTTTATATTCACTGTAGAATTGATATCCAGTTCTTGCCCGAGGAGTTGGTGCTGGTGCAGGCGTATTAAAAACATCAACGCGTCCAAACGCGTTGGTAACGACCAACTCGTTTAACCCGTCATTATCCACATCTTGAACTAGGGTAAATGCGTTACTGTGAAGCATACCTGAAGGAAGTTCAGGATATGTCGTATAATCAACATGGTCTATTTCCTCATATTCTTGGCTGATAGAGTTAAAAGAGTAAATATACATGTCTGGCGTCAAACCAGTAACTGCAATAATATCCATGTAGCCATCTCCATTTATATCCCCTAGTTTTGGAGGTTCCTGCGCAACAAAAGGAAGAGTGGCATCCAACTTCCATTCGTAAAGATCCCATATTTTTGGATTACTCCCCGCGTTAACGATCATTTCAAGATTTCCGTCACGATCAATATCATATATTGTAGGTGCGGAGTGAGACCTTAGTTGAAGATTATTACTTTTTCGGTACTTGCCTCCAGTAGTCACTACGCTTCCATCAGCGCTGTTAAGAACAACGATGCCACCGTTAGTTTGCCATGCAGCAACAACATCAAGGATACCATCCTTATCCACATCAGCAAGCATTGGAGCATGACTACTCATTAGAATATCACCATCATTCCATAGAGGCTCAAGAGTGTGAGCGTCCAAAGCACGGAGACCCATACCACCGCCATTATATTCGTCATTACCATAACCGCTAGCTCTATCTCCTTGATAGAGCTCAAATCTTCCATCAGAATTTGTATCACCAATGGTTAATCCGCCCCAACATGGATGCCAACCCCAAGCTTGATTCATAATGTTTCCATCATAGCTAAGAGACGTAATCCAATCGTACCCATCGTATGGACCATAACCCTGGTTCACAAAGACTTCCTTAAAGCCGTCACCATCTATATCCGCAACCGCAAGATAGTTCTCCTCAGCGGTTGCAAATTCATTCCTCCAGTAAATACTGCCGTTATTGCCATGCAAAACCAATACGCCCCCTGGCGTAGGGGTACCCCCACTAGTGACTTTGTGATAACCTGCAATGATGATTTCAGGTATTCCATCATTGTTTAAATCAGCAATCTCAAAAGGAGTATGCTTTCCAGCAGCAAAATATTCTGTTCCATTGAAGTAGGGTGCATAAGGTGAAACTGCCCAAATTATATCCCCAGTTTCTCCGTCGAGAACAGTTACGCTCCCATCACCAGCATAATCGTCGTAGCCACCTACAATAACTATTTCAAGAGCTTCATCACCTACCAAGTCCGCCGAAAGAGCCGACAGAAAAGTTCCTGCATGATCACCTAAATTGTTCGACCATTTTAATTGAAGAATAGGTGCCCCTGATACAGTCGAAATAGGTAAAGAAACCAACAAAATATTAACTAGAAACGAAGCAATGATTAAAAAACCGATAATTTTTCTTGTAAAAAATTTATTTATGACTTTAATTCTCATTCCTCTCCTTAAAGACAGTTTTGACTAATCTCATTTTTGAAGGTGAAGCTTTCGGGGTTAAATAAACATATATGGACATTTCATACTTGTTATAATACTAGACTTAAGTTCTAGAACTAATTTCTTTGAAGTCATCATTTTGTGTTTTGCTGTAGTTGATCTTTGACCAAAAAGGTTTTTATATTGAGTATTAAGATATAATATTATAGACGTTATGTTGAATAAAACAAGGCAGTAAAACAACAATGAAAGTGATTTCATCAAAAACAACGATAATGATTCTCCTTCTCATCATTATTACAGCATCATTAGTTCCAATAAGTCTAAGCGCTACATCATCAAATGAAACAATTTCAACTGATGGGTTAATACATTATGGCTCACTTGAAGAAATAACAATATATTCAGAACAAGTAATAGGTACGAATAAGCTCACACTAGGAGTTAATCTTGACTGGCATCGTTGGAGTACTTTTATTGACCAACCGCTCCAAAGACAAATGGCCCAGGAAGCAGGGATTGAGTTAATTCGTGTATTTGACTTCAGAAAGATTAGTAACTATGGATATTCAGACCTAATGCCCTGCAAGTATTGGGATGACAACCCGACTTCTCAAATTTGGGATTGGACACAAGTCGACCTATTAGTTCAAAGTATCTTCGAGATTGGAGCAGAACCCCTTTTCTGTTTGGGATGGGCAAGAGACAATATTGGGAATTTTCTTCCACCCAACATGCCCGTTAACCCAGAAACGGGGTTACCCAATCCCCAAACTTATGCTGCATACGCAAGAGAGTGGGTGAAGCACTTTGAGACTACGGGTTGGCCAGTTCGTTATTACGAAATCATGAATGAACCACTTTATTATTTTGGATGGACTTATTCGGAAAAACTTGAACATTATGCAGAATTATGGAATGTTACAGCTCTAGCTATGCGAGCTGAAAACCCACAAGTCCGTTTAAGCAATGATGTGATAACTATGAGAATGGTTTTGGATTACTGGTTGGATAATGGCATAGATGTTGATTACCTAGATTTTCATAAGTATGACGCCGATTTCATCGGGCAATACAGTGATGCTGAAATGTTTTCACGTGCAGAAACTAGAATGTTCCAAACGTATGGTAGCTTTTACGGTGTTACCGAAGCTCGCAATAAATGGTTTAACAGCCGTGGAGAATTGTTGCAAGTAATTAATTCTGAAAGCAATTATAACTGCGCTTGGGAGAGTGGTACAGATCCAAAAATTCAGCAAATGATTGGTGCAGTTTGGTTAGGGTTGGTACTTAGAACAGAAATAATTGAACAGGTTGACTATCATTTATATTTTGAGTTAACTAGCAGCAAATCATACCAAGAATCAACGGGAGACGGCTGGGGATATGGACTAATTAACGCTGACAACATTCAACCATGGTATCCATATTACGTTTACAACATGATTGGTAGCAACTTAGCAGTTGGAGATGAAATAATAAGAACTGAAAGCACATCTGACGACATAAGAAGCATAGCTTGGTTCAATCAAGGAAAATTGAATATCCTATTGATATCCAAGATTGATGAAACAAAAACCGTCAACTTGCAAGGAGTTAACGGCCAACTAAATGTTAATTGGATAGATAACACGATTCCATATGACGACCCAGCGTTACAGTCCGATACTATTGGAGCTAATGAGCTATTAATAATCAGAGGATATTCAGTAACGCTACTCCAGAGTAGCTAGGACGTTAAGTTGCCCTTTCCACTAACCTTTTTGCACAAATAAATATTTGACAAATACAAATATAGATATATATGTAATGACGAATTAGGGACTTGAAAACAATGCAGATAAGAAGAGACCACTTTTTAACATTATTTGTGTGCCTAGTCGTAGTAATGGTGAATGTTGAAGTTGCCATAGCAAACGTTGAAATTTTATCGCATACTGGATATAAAGACCCGGCGGGTTTTTATCATGTAGTAGGAGAAGTCCAAAATGTTTGGGATCAGGATGTATCTATTGTTGAAATCACGGCTACGTTTTACAATTCAAACAATGACTTAATAGCAACAAGAACGGAGTTGACTATGTTAGATATCCTCCTCATTGACAGAAAATCACCATTTGACATACAATTATTAGATGAGACATTATCTGAAAACGTTGACCATTACGCCCTTGGTATCTCATTCTTATCGACAAATCCTATTCAAGAAGGCATTGAAATCTTATTCCATTCCTCAAATATAGACGATGATGGAATACGCATTACGGGAAATGTAAAAAACCTTGAAAATGAAGTTGCAACCAACGTTAAAGTTATTGCTACATTTTACAATTCGACTGGAAATGTCATAGCTGCGAAACATAACTATTTAGATCCCATACATAACAATCTTGAACCATACCAAATAAGAGAGTTTGAGATTATCTTAGAAGACCGCCTAGAGTATGTTGATCATTATACATTAACTGCCGAATCTACTCGATACGCCGAAATACCAGAATTTCCAAACGGTATGCTACTAATAATATCAATTGTTGCATTTATAGTCGCAATGAACATCTACAAAAAAATTGATAATAAAAAATAAAAGTTTTCTTAAGCGTCCACCCAAAGAAAATCACTTGGTTCTTTGTCTAAATTAGGATTACACACATAGTCTAGCGCAAAAGACGCAGATTTTTACGTTTCCAGTCTTCCATAAAATTAAAAAAGATCTGGTTGAACCACTATATATCCTCTTTAGGAACTTCGGTTTGAAAATGGCAGTCAATCAAAAAAACGTTTCAAAACTTCTTTTGATACTATCCAACGAGCTTAGAAGAGAAATAATCGTATTGTTTAATGAAAAGGATGAACTAACATTTACAGATATAATGAATGCCTTCGACGTGAACACGGGTATATTAAGTTTTCATATGCGGAAGCTGAAGGTTTTCTTGGAACAAACACCAACTGGCAAATACAAGCTAAATAGATTGGGGAGATAGCTTTAGGGCGTATCAAAGATTTCGAGTTCCTTTCCATAGAGACAGATATTGCAAAGAAAAAGATAGAACTGCCTCTTGAAAGCTTTCCCAAAAGAGCGATTGCTTATTTTATCGACGCCACTGTAACCTTCATAATAACAGTTGCTGCTACTCTCATTACCGATGTATCTGTTCTGTTATCTGGAAGCTTTAGTTTTGAGCTCAACTTTTTTCTCTTTTTAATTCTTTTTTGGTTACATTCAACTCTTTTAGAAGGGGTTGCAGGTCAAACCCTAGGTAAATCATTATTAAGGCTTAAGGTTGTGACTATAAGCGGGAAAAAGCTCCAATATAATTCTGCTGCAGTGAGGAACTTTGGAAAATGCCTTTTATTACCTATCGATTTGGTTATCGGACTCCGATTGAAGGATAGAAGATTCATCAGGTATTTTGATAAATTTTCAGGAACAACAGTAATCGCTATTACGGCATAAATTTTTTCCTTTTTAAATATTTTTAACCATTTTAGTGTCATATTAAACATTTTCCTATAACTTACCCGTTTCCAATAATAATTTGCAAACTGTAAAACTACATTTTTCAAAAAACTTTAAGTTCGTCACGCCCGAACTTGTAATCAGGAAGTCAAAGCATCAATGCAAAGAAAAGTTGGCAATAGAAAATTTTCAAACCAGAAAACAGAAAAAATTCCAAGATACAGGATGGTAAAAGTTAGTTCAGTAATAATTCTATGTTTGCTTTTCGCAAGTGTAATAACAGCTATAAGACCTGCCTTGGGTGATTCACAAGTTTATGTTACAGTCAATCCTGGAATGCAAATAGATAGCAATGACCTTTCGTTAGGTTTTATGTTAGATTGGGAATGGGAATCTTGGCAAGAAAGCTCTCAACAAAGACAACTTGCTAAAGATGCAAACTTCAAATTAGTTCGATTGTTCAGCAACCGTATTGAACCTTGCACACGTTGGTATGAAGGAAGTAAGTCTGGAAACTTCAATTGGGGGAAGGTGGATGAACTAATTCAACAAATCCTTGAGATGGGTGGAGAACCTATAATTGTTTTGGGAAAGTTCTCCGCTCCAGGGAGACCATTAGAAGTTCCTTATGGAATGGCTATTGATTCAATTACCAATTTACCATATCAAGATAGTTACGCTGCCTATTGTGCGGAATGGGTTAAACACTTCAAAGCAAGCGGATTATCTGTAAGATATTATGAAATTGTGAATGAAGCTTTTTTTTATTTTGGGTGGGATAAATCTGAAACAACATTAATAGGCAATTTTGTGAAGTTGTTTAATTCCGCTTCAAGAGAAATGCGTAAAATAGATGGAAAAATACTTGTTGGAAATAACGCGTTTCTTCAAAAGAAATTTCTTGATTATTTTGTTAAATACGGAGAAGATATGGATTTCATAGCATTTAATAAATACGGAATGGGTGAGGAGGGAGGTAGTGATTCTGAGGCCTTGAATGAAGCGAAACTTCAGCGTTACACAGAAACACAAAATTGGTATAGTATCGAGCAAGGTCGCCAAATATGGTATGCTAACCGAGGGGAAATTCTGCCAATAATTCAGACAGAATCCAATTTAAGCTACGCGTGGGAACAAGGAGCAGACACGAGAAACCAACAGATGATTGGGGCAGTATACACTGCGATCGTATTAAGAGAATCAATTCTCAGAGGAGTTAACTACCATATTTACTATGTTTTTGCTAGTAATCCAAATTACCAATCCAGCGGATATGGATTTGGAATGATTGATTCTAGCAATAATCAACCTTGGTATCCTTACTATGTTCATAAGATGATTGGAACTACCCTAGCGGTCGGAGATAAAATCGTAGAAACAACAAGTTCATCTTCTGAAATCTCAGCCATTACATGGATACATGATAGTAAATTGTACATTCTACTCATTTGTGAAGTGGATCAATGGATAACAGTCAATCTAAACGGTGTTCAAGGTCAGCTAAATGTTTCTTGGATAGATAATACTGTTTACTGGAAAACAGCAAACATACAAAATTCAATAGTAGATGCCAATCAACCATTGACCATGAAGGGGTATACCGTTGCATTAATTGAAGCTCAATCTGCTGAAACTCCTCCAACATCATCACCTTCTGAGTTTGAGGATGGTTTTGAGGGAGGCGACTTCAGCAAATGGACGGGAACAGAAACTAGTTATGGTGAAAGCATAACCGTCGCAAGCTATAATTCCTATTCCGGAACATATCACAGCAGATACGCATCAAACGGCGGTAGCGGAATAGAATATGCTTATTGCTTCAAAGATGTCAACGAAGAGGAAATATATGCTAGGGGATACTTCCGCATAGCCAATGGTCTACCTCTCGTAGACAATAACGACCGATTCTACCTAATGTTTTTCAAAGCCAACGACCAACATGTAGCTGGAATAGGAATTAGAAAACATAATGGAATAGAACAATGGATTGCTTTCGGAAGGGATGGTACAGGGTGGGTCTGGCCAACATACAAAACATCTCCAGCGATCGAAGAAGACAAATGGTACTATATAGAACTATTTTGGCAAAAAGAATCATACCAAGGTAACGTTGAAGTTTACATAGATGGTGAAAAAGTCTTTGATATAACCGGTTTAAACACAGCTCAATACGGCAACGTTGACCGCGTAGAGTTTGGCATGACACATAGTTCAGGGTTACAGAACAATCTAATAATCTACGGAGACTCATATACAATATCCTAGGCTTATATGAGAATGTAAATAGTGTATTGAAGTTTGAAGATACACTTGATGAAATTATTTTGAATGTTTGTAGCCAATCTCCACATCTCCATTACTATAGATTATATGAACGTTAGGTGATTCTCTGTATTGATCAAAATAACCACCAATAAATGGAATGTATCCGCTAAACTTGTCATAAGTGCGTCCTCTCTCTTCCTCAATGAAGAACTCTTTCAGATACGCATAAGGCGCCATACCTCTTGATCCCTCAAATGCTTCATTATCTATTTCGGGAGGGGCAACTAAAAGGATAGATCCATGTATCGCATTCTCTTTTAACCATAGCGCCGCGTTGTAACGCGAAAATGTTACATCTAGAGGGACATTCGGATCATCAACGAAGCTAGGAAATTGTGAAAACTTGCCTGCAGCTAATATACCAACTATTAACGCCACCACAAAGAATTTTTTTAAAGTAACTTTTTTATTTAAATTTAATGCATAATTCAAGCCGATGGCCACCAGAATAGAAATCCCAATAAAAGCCCAAATTGTTCCGCGCAAAGACATGTAATATGTCCAACCCCAAGCATCTGCAGAAGTAGAGAGCCTAAGTAGTGTTGACAAAACAAAGGCAAACACAAAAAAGGACAGGATTACTATTATATCCCATTTCTTTCTCTTTTGACGCAATAACTTTATTCCTCCAACAAAAGTAAAAACTGCTAATATTGCGTAGTAAGTTAACGCAATTGTTCTTCTCCAAGGTTCATAAGGTCCCATTATGCTAGGCGATGTTTCGGTTTGAAATATTGCTAGTAATCCTTCAAAGGTGTAAGTAATTTGGGTAATTGAAAAACCCCAAGCAACAAAGAGAGTGTAAGATCCCAAAATGAGACCGGATAGGAAGAATTTTTGATTTAGGCGATCGTTTTTAAGAAAAACGTTCTGATTTAATAACATAATCGCCAAAAGCACAATCAGTAAATAAGAGCTAATATGGTGAGACAGTACAACAGCTATAAAAAAGATGTAAAAAAGAAAGCTGAAATTCTGATTATTACGTGAACTCTGAGATAGTTTTGTGACCATCAATAATGATAAAAGAACAAAAGGAAAAGCAAACGTTTCTCTCACAAATTGTGATGCAAAAGCAGTATAAACAAAACTTAATTCAAAAAATAGTGTTGCCAAGTTTCTTTCGCGACCCTCTAATCCCGTTAAGTTATGTATTAGAAAATAAAGTGCAAAGGAAGTCAGGAGTGAATTCAATATTGGTATGAAATACATAGCAACGAAATTCAAAGGTATGCCAGAGATTTTGGTTACTGTAGAAGTGAATAAATGTAAGAGAGGAAAATAACTGTAGGATGTGCGAGTTGCATAACCCAACTGACCAAGATCAAAATGAGATTGTTCTAACATCAAGTTTGCAGTATGGAAATCATTTATGGGGTCTGAGCCATAACTGAAACCCCACACAGGATTTACAAAAATGAATATCGCCTGCTGAGATAAGAAAAAAATCATCAGTGAAGGGAGCGAATATCTTTTTTCCGGTAAAAACAAACAGATATATATGGTGGGTAAAAAGGAGAAGATTGAAAAAACCCAGGAAAATGAAGTTCTAGTACCCAAGACAATTCCAAGAAATATTAATAGTTGAAGCGCAATCAGGGCCGCAAACTTGATGTTAATGGAACTCCTCTCATTGGAGATTTCGTAAAGCATTTTTTCCACCATTTCACTATATTGAAACCATAGACTTTCATTATGCTTATCAAAAAGTTAATTATAGACTTTTATATATCGCTAGCATCTTTGTGGCTATAAGCTTCCAGTCATAAAACTCTTTAGCCATATTCCTTGAATTCAAGCCCATGTATCGCCTAAGATTTTCGTCTTTGACAAGTAAATCAATTTTTTTGGTTAGACTTGAGCAACTTCCTGTTTCGAATAGGAAGCCATTAACACCTGTTTCAATCACGTCTTTTATTCCACCAGCATCAGAGCCAATTACAGGACAGCCAGTGGACATAGCTTCTAATAGAACCATACCAAAAGCTTCAGCAAAAGAAGGCAATACAAAAACATCAGCACAACTATAAAGTTTTTTGAGTTCTTCCCGACTTACTGCTCCCGTAAACGAGTATGAACCAGAAGGTAAATGGCGATGCGCCCAATCCATCACGTTCAGCGCGTAATCATCTATCGATATTTTGGAAAATCGGTTCCTCGGAGGTCCGACAATCAACAGTTTCATAGCAAGCTGTTTATGCTTTTCGAGAAGCATTTTGTAGGACTTGAGCAATACATGAACGCCCTTTACAGCTGAAACTCGTCCTACGAAGAGTATAACGAATTCGTTATTGAGAGCATATTTTCCTTCCTTTTTTTTATTGGCGTTTGAGGGATGAAAAAAAGATGTGTCTACCCCATTTGGAACCACGAACAATTTTTCCTGGGGAATATTTGCCTTTTTTTTCAAGGCGTCTTTCATTGTTTCATTTATAGCTATTACTGCATTACTGTTTTTCATAGTATAAGCTTCAATTTTCCTGATTATTTTTTCGCTCAAACCTACCTCTTTTTGTGGCCATAAGGGATTATGGCAAGTATATACGAATTTGATTAATTTATTAGAAATGAGTTTTTTAGTTGCAAAACCAACCCAAGCTGTGTTTGAATGTATTATATTAAAATTCATTAATTTTTTTACAGAATAATGAGAAAAGATTAATTCTTGAAGAAGGTCCTTTTTAGGAATAAAACTTGGAATCTTTGGGGAATAAATTTCTTGTATTAATGTGGGAAAAGGATTCGCTCTAGAAAAATGAAGGTCTATTACATTTGCGTTTATGCCTAGTGATCTAAGACATTTCCCAAGCTGGAAGACGTATTCTTCAACTGCTCCGCCTTTTTCGGGAGGAATTGATATCAGACCTGAAGACATTAAAGCTAAATGTAAATCATCCATGAATAACAACTCAGCTTTTCTTTTTTCGTCGAATTAACCCTTCAGCTGTTTCTATTAACCCTAAAAAAGTTCCACCAAAGCGACCAATAACATCAATGGTTAAGAGTAGAGGAAGAGCATATGTAACTTTCCTAGTCTGCCTGAACATTCCAATTAACATAAAACTGACTAAAGCAACATATAGAAACAGAACGAATATGAACAGAATGAGAAAGAAACCTTTTACTATTGAAAGAAAAAAAATGGGCAACGCAACAATACACAATAAAATAATGTAAAAACTAATTGCTAATGAAGACGTAGGATTCTTTAAAGCGATCCTTATTATATGCCGTTTTAATAAGACAGAAGTTCCAATATGGCTCTTCTTGAAATTCTTTTTAATTCGGGAGGCGATTGTGGTTGAATTGGGTCTTTTGTGATAGACAACAATGTTTGGATCATAAATCACACTATTGATATCTGTCTTTGAATATAACCTAGCCAGCAATTCGGTTTCGTCAAAATGACTTAACCTTGGATCAAAGCCTCCACAGGATAGAAGGGCTTCCTTTATTATTGCAAAATTTACAGTTTTAATATAGGGAATTGCTTTTTCGCCTTCCTTCTTCTTTAATCTTCTCCACGAATCTATTATTTTTTCACTTTCACCTTCAGAGACTAGAATATCAATTCCACCTAATGCTACGGGTTGAGACTCAAGAAACACTGTTACGATTTTTTCTAACCAATCATTAGGGACAAATGCGTCTGCATCGGTAAAAGCAAGTATGCTTCCTTTTGATTTACTTACACCTACATTTCGGGCAAATCCCATTGTTCCAGAATTTTCATAAAAAAGTTTACAAACAAAGGTTTTTTTCACATATGTTTCAATAATCTTATCTGTTCCATCAGTACTATGTCCATCCACAAATATAATTTCAAAGTTTTTTTCAGGATAGCTTTGATCCAATAAACTTAGTATACACTTTTCTATGGTGTTGACATTATTTTTAGTTATCACTATCACAGAAACGAAGGGAAATATTGGTTGTCTCAAAAGTTGTGGGTGCATGGTTTTATTGCTCAGTGTATATTTTTTCAAGTTCTTCCATGACGTCTTTCCAGTCTTTGATTTTTGGATGTTTGAAGCTTCCTGAGTTAGTTGTCGATTTAATTTGCATGAGACTTTCAATCAATTGAACCAAAGAATTAATGTTAATTGGTAGCTTTAAACCAAAACAGTTCTTATTATCAACCCACTCAGTTAAGGCTGATGTTTCAGACACGATACACTTTGTTCCAGAAACTAACGCTTCCGCAATTACCATGGAATAAGCCTCATAACTAGAAAGAAGACAAAATACGTCTGCATCAACAAACTTCTGTAAAAGTTCACGTCTAGACAACATGTTATAAAATCTAATTCTATCACGAAGCTTCAACCTTGTTGCTAGATTCATCAATCGTGATTTGAACGGCCCTTCACCGACGATTTCCAATATTATATTGTCAGTTAATCGCGGCAAGGCTTCAATCAGATACTGAACTCCCTTGTAGCTTGCCAATCTGCCTACATATAAGATAGATTGATAATCACGACAGTGTTTCTTTAAACCTTCAAACTCGCTTCTGTTTATTCCACATGGAATTACTACAATTTTCTGTGGGTTAAGATTGAAATGTTTACTAAGTAGATACTTCTCATATTCAGAAACAGCATGTATCTTATATGCTTTTTCAAGTGTTCTCTTTCCAAAAGATTTGAATAATGTTAGCAAACAAGTTCTAAAGACAGAATGTGACGCACCATGAAAATGCGGGGAAACAACAAGTCTGCCATGTTTTGCTATAACAGTACAGTGCATAGGAAAAGTGTGATAACTGTGCCCATGAATAATATCAAAATCAGCTTTAGACAATTTTAAAAGTATTTCCAAGGAAAAGCCATAGGCCCTGTTGGGCGTGTAAATCTTGAACCGCTCAACTTTAACTCCGTCGATAACTTCGAAAAGTGGAAATCCATCCTGTTTTGCCGCAAAAACGGTAACATCATGTTTTTTGGCGAGACATCTTGATATATTGCAAATAAATTCGGAAACACCACCCCCCCCATAAAAATTGTAAGGTCCGGGATCAATTTGTAGAATTCTTATTTATATTCACCTCTGAAACGATTGAAGCTAGTTTACCTCCCTTTCTTGAAGGAAGTCTGTCAACAAATGCAACATCAAAGTCTACCTCCCCTTCATCAACAGAAAGGGCATTCCTGAAATGAGCAATCAGCTTTTTTGCCATCACGTCTTCGTCCAAAATCTCTTCACTCTTTTTAATTAGGAACCGTATATAATCTGTTTTCTTCTGTATGATCCGGAACTGTTCAATATCCTTATACCCATCAAATTCAATCATAGCCCAGATTAATCTGACAGGGGGCAAAACCCTGTTGTTTGGCAAAAAAATAAAAGAGTCTTTTCTGCCATCTATGATTTTCATTAATGGAAGAACTCTATCACAAGTGCATTCTTCATCAATTGGTTGACCTACATCTCCCACCGAGTAGCGGATCAGTGGCATCGCGTAGTTAAATAAGCTGGTATAAACAATATTTCCTTTTTCTCCAGGTGCAACCTCATTTCCCTCTTCATCAATAAATTGGGTTATTACAGAATCCACATCTAGGTGATAACCTATTTTTTCGGGACACTGCCAAGCCGATCGATCTATTTCTGCACAACCAAACTGGTCATAAAATGGTGCATTGAATGTGTTTTCGATGAATTTTCGTTCGTCTTCAACTACAAGCTCAGCAGTGCCAAAGATTATTCGGGGCATTATATCTTTAATATCTGATTCCATTACTTTTTTGGCAAGCAATAACAATGACTGGGAATAACCATCTAAAATATCAGGATTAATTTTTCTTACACGTCTAATCTGTTCTTCAACATTATCATAGATTGAAATTCCCTGCTGGGCAAAGATGCCTAATAACCGCTGTATTTTTGTTGTTTCATGAAAGTGGCGTGGTCCACTGATAACTGCCCATCGGTCTCTTAGTTTTTGTCCACAGCTGATATTTGCACGCATGTAAATCGCTTTTCTCCAATCATCCTCTGCACCAGTTATATAAACATAGAAAGGTCTACCCGTTGAACCGCTAGAAGTCACAGACTTAAGTTTATTCAAATCACATTCTGATGAAACTAACCGGTTTTGTTCCTCCTTTCTCATGATGCCTTTGTTTATTATAGGAAGCTTGGATAGATCATCTAAATTTCTAATATCTGTGGCAGATATTCTTGTTTTTTTAAAGAGTTCGTGGTAAAATGGGACAAAATCTTGTGCGTATCTTATAATATTTCGGAGTTTTTTTTCTTGATACTTCTCTAATTTCTTTTTGTCCCAATTTAAACGTCGAAGTGAGCTTCCGAGATACCAGAGAAGACGCGGGAAACTAGGCATTACTATTCTCCACCGTGAACTTATTTAGCCAAGTTGTCATGAACAATAGTCCATTAAATGATTTAATAGGCGATATGATTATATTGTTTCGTGAATCTTATCTATTTCGTTACATATTGATCCTACGATACGGACGTTTTCTTTTGCTTCTTCTTCGGTTGCAGGAAGTTTACTACCTTTTTCGATAGCCTCAACGAAATCTCGTATGAAACCATAATGGGCACTCACCTTAATTCCCTCCAGTCCCATGATCAGGGAATTGTAAATTGTTGTTCCAATGATTGAAAGAGACTGGGACGCAAGATTAAGATTTGCCTTTCCAACAGAAAATGGATTTTCTGTTCGCGGTTTGTATTTAATTATAGTTCTACCCCACAGATCAACCAATAAATACATTTTTGTGCCAAAGATATTTAGAGTATCCCCATGAAACGGTGAATTAGTGCAACAGACAACATATCCTGTTGCATTATCAGCATTCATCACAATCCTAATATCATCAGTCAGCTCCCACGGATGATCTCCAGTTTTTTTCGCTGAAACGTATGATGGTTTGGAGTTCTTCAAAAAAGCCTGCAATAGATATATTGGATGCGGCAAAAGTTCAAAAGCGATTCCTCCAGGAAGTTTGTGAGCCCAATGTTTCCCATTATTTACAACAACATTATCTTTTTGACAATATGTTCCCACTTCAACATTTATTATGTCGCCTACAACACCGGTATCAACAAGCTCCTTAGCTTTCTGAAACGCAGGGTTTGAAAGATTCTGATGAACAACACATAGCCTAACATTTTCTTTTTTAGATATTTCGTACATCTGATCAACTTCATCCGGAGTCATTGCCAAAGGTTTCTCTGCAAGCACATGACAACCTGATTTCATTGCCTCTATTGCTAAAGGCAGGTGTGTCTTTGGAGGGGTACATATGTCAACAAAATCGAGGTCTTCTTTCATCATTTCAGAAAAGCTTGTATAATATTTAGGGATTCCAAACAATTTCGATACCCGTTTAGCGACGGATTCTTGAATATCACAAATTGAAGTAACTTCTACATTATCTAATTTTTTAAAAACCGGTAGATGTCTATGCTCAAGAATGTGACCACCACCAACTACACCAACTTTCAACATTTCATCAACCTTCGTGTATCTTGCGTGTTAATACATAACCAATTGATAAACCTTATTCCATTCTGGGATAATTCAATTAATACCTTAGAATCTTGCCTATTGTAAAACCTAAAAAAACAGCAAAGATAGAAATAAACAAAACTATCAACTGCGATGAATTTCTAAATTCATAAAATCTTCTAAGTCGAGAAGGCATTGTGTTTCCAAGCATATGTTTGAGATATTTTCTCTCAGTAGATAGTACTTGGTTAGATTTCTTTTTTGAGGAAATGAAGAGAGCTTTAGACACCCCCTCGTAGAACGACCTCTTCCATAAATAGCTGAGTTTTGTTCTTCTTTTTGGTACGTGGTGATAAACAACCGCCTTTGGATTATACACTATTTTGGAATTTGGAATTTTTTCAAGAATTCTGGTTGAAAGTTCAGGTTCTTCGCTTCCTAAAAGATTTTTTCCAAATCTTCCTATATCCGATCGAAAGTATCCAACTTCTTCGAATATCGTTTTTCTAAACGACATGTTGCAACCGATTGGATTCCTGACCGTAGATTTTGTTTCCGGAAGTCCTAGATATGAGCAACCAACAATCCACGTTAACTCCTCAGGAAACCATGCAGGACGTTTTTGTTCCCAGATAGGTTTAACCAAGCCCCCTACACCAACTATAGATGAGTCATCATAAGTTTCAACTATTTTTTCCAACCAATCTATTTTTGCAACAGCATCATCATCTATGAAAGCGATTATTTCGCTTTTAGCGCTTTTTATACCAGTATTTCGAGCGTTGGAAAGCCCTGTATTCTCACTAATAATAATCCTAACGCCATCAGATATTTTGGACTTGTAGAAAGTTACCAGCTCTTCTTTAGGATCAAGCACTAATATTATTTCTTCGGGAGGTAATGATTGTGACTTCAATGATTCTACACAATCTAGCACTTGCCGGAAACGGGCCTTGGAAAAAACAGACATGACTACAGACACGTTCACTTGTAATCATCAACCTGAAAATGTATTCAAAGTAGATTGATTAAACATTTGCGCCACACATATTTAGGCAATGAAACGTCGGCTATATATGCTCTCTGAAACGATTCTCTTGAATATGCTAAAACCGTGTTTTAGCCCAAGTTTCTTTTTTCCCAGTCTAATCCTATAGGAGATTGGAATCTCCATGATTTTGTAGCCACTTCGTTCTATATGATGATTTAATTCTGCTTCAATATCAAAACCCTTTGACTTTGGTTTCCATCCCTTCAAAACTTCCCATCGTACTACTCTCAATCCTGTAAGAGGATCGTTTAGTTTAACGCCGTTAAGTAGAAGTTGAGCAATTGCGAGGAGTCGATTTCCGGCGTAATATGGGTTTTTCATTGATAAAGGTTTCAGTCGTTTGTTAAATCTGTTTCCCAAGACCATTCCTATTTCAGGATCTGTTTCGAGCCAAGAAATCATCTCGTTGATGTGTTTGGCTGGATAAGTAAAGTCTGCGTCAGTAAAAACGATATAATCAGGTTCTCCTTTAATCCGCAGTAGTGCTTGGGATATAGCATTTCCTTTTCCAGTCCCACTCTGGATGAAAACGTCTCCTCCCATATCTTTTGCGATTTGAAGCGTATTATCCTTGCTATCACCATCGACCATAATGAAAGAGAAGTTATTCAAAACCTCCTTCATTTCAGATATGGTTGGCCCTATGCCTTCTTCTTCGTTATATGCCGCAAGGATCATGCAGATGTTAGGAGAATTCACTATTTTCCCTCTTTCTCGTATCACAAGGAGATACCGCTATGGATTTCTCCATTAATAAAGTATTATGCCATTACGAGATAGAATTAAGTTCTGTAATAACAGTTCCATTCAACCATAATCCAACCGAACGATTATGATAATCAAATTCTCCAGAATGATCAAGCCATAGCTCAAAAAAAAGATTATAGAAAAATCCGTTGTTCTCTGAATCCCAAGTTGAAGGAACATCAACCGTAAGAACAACATCATTAATTGATATCTTCTTTAATGATAATATATCCCCTGAGCGGGAAAACTCCAGAAAAGATATAGAAATTTTCTCTCTCCAAGTTTCACCATTTAAGATATTGGCCCTAAGTTCGAAAACAGGAGATACTGAACTTGATGAATTGATCGTTGAACCCTCTTGTGTCTGATTCCGAATCTTAACATAAATAACATAATCTGCTTGATGTCCCAAATGATTAGTAACGCCCAAAAAGAATTGTTCATTTTGACCGATTGTAATCGTGAATGGAAAAAGTTCGGCATTTTGTGTTTGATCCAACAACCACAGCTCCGAATATTGCTCCAAATCGGGCTGGATTGGATAATAACTTAGAACAACCACCAAAACACCTATAATCAGCACAGCGATCAGCGTTATCCATCTTGAAGGCCATATTATCGAGTTCAACATAGTCCACGTCTCAACCACAACAGAATCACTATCTAGTTCCAAAAGATGTATGTGTACATATATTTAAAACCCGCATAATATCACCCAGTCATTTTCGGAACGAACCACTAGTTCTTTCTACGGGATCCTATTTTGTATAATCAACTCCAGAGCCGGTATACCATTTAACCAATATACCTGAAGAGTATTCGAATTGAGGCATTTTAGCAACTGTATTATAATTGCAAAATAAATTATATGTATGATATTATCTTCTAGCTTGGCCACAGTTCATAGAGTCACAATGAATCCTTAAGATCACCAATGAGCATACTATCTAAAACCACTTTCATATCTTTGATATTTCTTAAATCAGCATTTAGTTTTCCGCAACTTGCTGTATAATCAGCGAACATATCTAGAAACATTACTCCGCTCTCAGTCAGAAAATAGTTGCTTCCAGCTTGATGGACAAAGCCTACATCAACAAGTTCACAAAGGTATCGCCTCAAAAGGGCATATGACAAATTAGCCTGGTACATAACATGGGTCTTTCTAGCACCATCCTCAACAGTATGAAGGATATCTGCTATAATCTCCAATCTTTCTCTATGTTTACCCAATCATCATCACGCTCTTTAATCTTGTTCTAGTGACCCACTTGCAAATTCCCTCCCTGAAGGGAGTAGACAAGGATCGAGGGTATCCAAGCTACCAGTAGTTCTCAAGTGGTTGTTGTGTCCATTTGGCAATTGGACAACAAAATGATTTCAGGATCTGTTCAATATAAATACCTACGAAAAAGGATTATCGAAATGTTTTCTGTACTCTAAACCTATATTTATTTTCTATAGAAAAACATGAATTGAAAAAAAAGAGGATTAAGCAGAGTTGACACTTCATCTATGCTTGGATCATCGATTAGCGAGTTATTGATAGTCTCCTTCGTATTAGAGCAAAAAGGGCTAAACCACCGAAAGATGACGCCGTGAGTATCAAAGTTGCGACTTCTGGAACTACTAGTCCTGGTTGTGTAGGCGGTACTCTGTTGTTAAAGGGATCATCTGTACCAGTTTCTCCATGTTTACCTAGAACATATACTAACATTCTAGGATCATCAGAAGGCAACGTGACAGTGAATTCTTGTGGAGTTCCGGTCAAATCAGCTCCATCGAGAATAGGCTTGAATGCCCAGTAAATTGGTTCCTCTGTAGGATCGTTCTTAAAGAGGTGATCTTGAAGTGTCGCTACGTTGTAGAGAGTACCAGAATGGACCAGCACACCTGTAGGCAATCCTAAACTATTAAGCGATTCGGGACCATTCCAAGCACTGATAGAAGTATCGCCCCCGAACCAATCAACGGTCACATCACCGGATAAACCATTGAAGCTAGACTTGGACATGACTAAGAAGATGTGTGGATTACTCGTTGGATCTCCACCAGAGGTAACGTCAACGCTGAAGGTTGCAGGACTAGAAAGCATAATAGGATCTGGATAATAACTGCTGTGCGGATCAAGCCGAATTGTCGCAGCGAATACTGGGGATACACCAAACAAAAACAATACCAATACGACAATAGCTGTAAATACCTTTTTCATCTAAATCTCCAATACCACACTAATTTCTTCCCTTAAATATTCATAAGTAACAGTTCTAAAGAAGAATTTTATAGAAAAGTTGGAAACAAAAAATACATCCCAAAGTTCAGCAGCGCCCAAACCGTTTACTCCAACTAGAAAATTTAAAACTCGCACGAAATTACGTAAAAGTTGAAATATACAAAAGCAATATTATTAGTTAGTCAAATTCTTCTAATGTTTACTACAGACGTATTGCGAACTATTTGTCCGATCCCTGACTCAGAGATTATCTCATCGTTGTCCATAACCAATCGCCCATTTACAAAGGTTTTTATTACTTTCCCCTTGACCGTTAGACCTTCAAAGGGAGAGTATTTTGCCTTTGAAAAGAAATTTGATGAATCAATTTTGTATTCAACATTCATATCTATTACCGCGATGTCAGCCCAATTTCCTTTTTTCAATCCTCCTCTATTGCCAAAACCGAAAATCTTTGCAGGCATCTCGGAAGTGATTCTCATCAATTCAGCTATTGTCAGACGATTCTTGTTCACTTGGGTCAATAGGAGCGGAAGAGTCGTTTCAAGTCCAGGTATACCCGGAGCTATTTCCCAAACATTCGCCAAAGTTTTTTCTTGAAGACTGTGGGGAGCGTGATCCGAGGCTACCACGTCAATGAGACCACGTTTGAGGCCACTCCAAAGTGCAGAAACCTTATTTTTTCGCCTCAAAGGAGGATCAGTTAGAGCCAAATTTCCAGATTTTTTATACTGCCCAGAAGACAGGAATAGATTGTGTGGAGTAACCTCGCAAGTCACAGATAAACCTGCTTTCTTAGCTGAAATAACGGCCTTCAACCCCAGTGCTGAACTTATGTGACAGAAATGAACTCGAACACCACACCGCTTTACGATTTGAATAATACGCGATATTGACTGGGATTCAGCCTCTGGAGGATGGGCTTTCACATAAGCTTCCGTATCGTTCCGTCCCGCCTCTTCCATTTCTCTTTGCCGTTCTTCAAGGATTTTCCTGTCTCCAGCGTGAATAGCAACAGGAACACCATTCTCTGCAACCTCCTGAAAGGACGCAAGAAGCAAGTCGTCATCATCAATGTTGATCCCCCCAACCTTCTTCGACATGTAGATTTTGAATCCCACCGCCCCCGCTTTAACTATCTCCGAAATTTCTTCAAGTCTCTTGGGAAAAGCCGAATTAAAAGCGACATTAACTAACACTCGTTTTTCGGCTAGTTTCATCCGTTCTTTAAGGGATAAAGAGTCCATTGTAACAGGTTTGTTGTTGGGCATGTCAACGACCAATGTTACACCTCCAGCTGCTGCAGCAGCGGTTCCTGTG